>OKHM01000095.1_pt1 | contig 68526 bp, 98 predicted proteins | sample 1612121 | NCBI WGS metagenome assembly OKHM01 (sample SAMN04436777, study PRJEB24849) | human gut metagenome | biome: human gut; feature: NICU; material: stool | host: Homo sapiens | place: USA: Saint Louis, MO | collected 2011-03-27
CATAGTGCAAATCCCATAGTGCAAATTAATAGTGTGAATTATACAATGGATGGACATTATATTCAAGTGCAGATTGATGGTCATTATGGCTATAAACGTACACAAATCATAGTGCTGGATGGATAACGGACCGTGGTGCGTGGTGTACTGTTTGATACGTATAAAAGAAATCCATCCCTTTTGCCGCTTGTTATGCAAATCAATGACTTAGCCACTGCTGGCTGGTCGAAGCGTATCATGACGTATCATCCGTATTGCCGCAAGTCTTTGTTTTTACTTATATCTTACGGATAATACGTTAAATATATAAATTAACATAAGTATGAGGATATGAAAAAAATTAATATAAATGTTTTTAAAATGGAGTTAATTAATTTTTCGAATTCTATATATAACGATGCTCAGTTTTATCCGTATCATCCGTAAGATTAATGTACAAGCCAGGCGCGGCAAGGGCTGTACACTCTTACGGATAGAAAACCATGACGTATCATGACGTAAGGGTGTACCACTTTTGAAAATAGGAATCCAGGAACGGCGCGGCCTGCAGCCACGATACGCTTAATTTTTAACCGTATTTTAGGCGTATCAAATGTGTTCAAAACCACGTTTCACGACCCAAGAAAATCCAATCCATAGATAGAATCTAACGAACACCACGGACCAATAGCCATACACTATTAAAATATTAACAATCCTGTTTATATATATTTCTAAATATTTCCGCACAATTAATAAATAAAACACAACCTCATAATTATTCCATCGCAAAACACGACCCAAACAACAAAAGGCCGCATAAAGCGACCCATTGCAAACATTCCATTCTTCAAAACACACAAATCAACGTTCTTTATCTGCTGACCTTCCAGTCACCATTCCTTTTATCACGCTTCTTTAACTCCGTTTTAATGACATTATTATCAACAGTCACTCCTAAACGGCGCAATTCACACATTACCTTGTGACGATATTGTCGAAGCTTTTTGACGTCCATTGTGCTCCTTGAATAAGATAATACCATAAAAATAATATTATCATTCATCTTGTAACGCATACAAGTTTTATAATGCCTTTTAAAAATGGCATTAACGGCATCTGTTTTCAGCAATTCATCCATTAATTCTGGATTCCCTTCACAGACGTTGATGACCCATTCATCCCTTGATTTTGCCGCTTTCAATCCCCTTAGAGTTAATAACTCATATAATGCCTTTCTGCACTTAGAGCAATCACCAATTGTAAAACTTGATTCCATTTCTTGAGCATCGGTCAACTCTGTATTGCCTTTGTTGAATTTACCGCACAAGCTGATTTGCTTGCCGTTGTCAAAGTAGTGGGCAAGTTTTGAGTATCGCGGCTTGCCCCATCCTGCATCGTTACCCATCACCCCTCCTTAACGACCCGATAAGCAACAATCTTTGCACCAGTCGGGCTTGTGACTTTATCCCATGTCAAACTATCCGAAGGAACAGCACCTTTTGATTTATAACCGTTGAGTAATTCAAACTCAACCATCTTCCCAGGCACCGGATTCACGCCACCAAACCACACGGTCCACGCTTCCTCCTTAATCGGTACGTTGCGCTCCTTGTATTTCTCAACAGCCTCGCTAAAAAGCTTGATAACATCTTCAGCGGCTTTGATGCGCTCGCGGTATTGCTCAATCTCTTTTGTTAGCGACTCATTAAGCTTGAGCAGTGATTCATAGTCCTCATAGTGAATCCAAGGACCATCCTCATTGACCGCCATCCCCCTTGTTGACGATGCAGTTAAATCGATTGATCATTTTAAGCTCCAGGTATTTAACAGGGTGTTGCGTAAGTTTTGCACTTCTATCTTGAGAAGGTCAATTTGCAAGTCACGATGGGCCAGTTCAGCGGCAATGTCCGACTTGCTGTAGAGTCCTTCATGCGTCATTGCATAGATGTGGCGAGTATAATAGCCGCCCTCGTCGAGTTGCTCGATGTCACGTTGCCCGACTGCGTATTGTTTATCGGTCATAATTTCACCTTCTCATAAACGGTTGCCACTGCACCTTCGCCCTTGCTCACGTGCAACTTAATGATTACATGCATAGCGGCGCGTAACGGGTTGTCGTGGCTGCCGCTGCATTTAAATGATGCAATGTCCATGGCGTCCAACGCGACGTAAGCCGAGTAGTCACGGTTTGGTTCTTTGTTGCCGCAGTTTCGCACGACGCTGACATCATTGGCAAGCATCACGGGCCAAGCTGCTGTGATGTCGTTGCAGTAATCTCGCGGATAAGGGAAACGGCCTTGCGGGTCGACCAGTCCGTGCACGTACTCGTTGACAACCGCATCGCTTAACTTGAACAGTGAGTCATCGCCGCCGTAAAGCTCGCCGCGCACCAGTTCTTCTAAACGTTCTTTATGTTGATTCATCACTTATTCCTTGACTGGATAAAATTTAGGATTGGCCTTGTAGAATGCCTTGAGCCATGCCTTTGCTTCGGCAATGCTGCTGAACTCTTCCTTGGAGAGTCCGGTGCGGTCCTCGCCTGCGACCTTGAAATGGATGCGCACCTTGAGCCGAAGGTTGGTTGCTCTCGCGTAGTGGCCTTCATAGCCGTCATGGTTAAGACTTACTATCGCGGCGATCATCTCGCAGTCTTCTTTATCGGGATTGCCGCTGTAACAAATCGGCCAGCCGCGACGTTGGAATGACCTGTATGAGCCTGTCGGCTCAGGGTCCACGTACCATTTCAATTTCATTTAACCTTCTCCAATTGGAATCTTGCTTCTGGAAAGCCTGCGACAAACATGTCACTTCCCTCGACATCACGCTTCACGAACCAACGCATGCCGTTGACAACCGTGAAGACAATTTGCCTTCCATCAATAATAAGTCCTTTTGCCTCATAAAGCAAATAAGTCTGACCGACTTTGAAGCTTAACATATCCTTGCTTGTGCTGGTGCACTTGAGCCGCCACTTGGTGAGATTGGATTCGCTTGCCTCAATGTCAACAACCTTACCGCGCAGCGGCGATGTGCGCTGAAGTTCGGCCATCTGTTCATCGAATGTCAGCTCACGGCCTTCTTGTTCTTCCATCATTCCTCCACGACGCGATACTTTATGATGTCATAAACGCTTCCGTTGTGATGCCATAGCCATCCCTCTGAATTGGACGAATACGACGACTTTTCTTCATTCCTCCACATCAACATGACCTTCTTACCAGGCACCGGATTCTTTCCTCCAGCCCATTCAATCCAGCCTTCCATTGATTCCTCTGGTCGCGCCTTAAGATGCTCATGCTTCTCACCGATGTGGGCGACAGGTTGACGGCTTCCGTAATAGAATGCCAATGCAACGTCGTAGGATGGATGGGTGTTGGATAAGCAAATGTCATCGCACCAAAGCTCCATGGTGCGCGACTTAAGCGTCATCATGTTAATATACCACTCGATGGTGTAGTGGTCGTTAAGGTTGCCGACGATATAGAAGTTGCGACAAAACACCATATCGTTTTCCGACTTCTCGCGGCTATAGCTTCTGATTGCGCCAGCCTTTACAGCCATTTCCAGTACTGCTTCGAGTTGTTCGATTTTCATTGTTGTCTTATCCTATTTATTTGATTGATGTTGTGTAAGAATATACCTTCTTGCGCCGCTTTGCCTTGTACAAACAACGGTCGCCGCTGCGGTTGTAAATGTTAAGCCAGGTGCGCTTACTAATCTTATACGGCACATGCGGCTTGATGAATAATAAACGGGCTTTAAGATTTGATGTCATAACTTCCCTCCAAACGTTGCAACACGGATGCCGCGCCGCTCGAACGTTAACATTGGGTTAAGGCCGTCAGCGCAAGTGATGAACAAATCATCAACGATAAGCTCATATCCGCCGACGTAAAGGATGAATGTGTCATCGCTGTTCTTCAACAGCATTATGGCAGCAATTCCGTTTTTGTTATTATTGAATCCGTGCACCGTCACCTCACCGACTTGCCTTTCAGTAAAGGTTTTAATTGCACCACAGTTCACGGCTTCTTGCAAAGCGTTCAAAATCTTTTTCTTCATCGCTTCTGTACTCATAGCTCACCCTCTTTAAAAACAAAGCCGCTGATAACAGATTGATAGTATTCCACGCCGCGCACCTCTACAACCTTGCAACGATGAGCCTGACCCTTGTATTCTATCCACCAGACTTCCATGTCAGGCAAGTTGTTGCGACGCGTCAACCAGCCGTGAAACAGCTTGTATGTTTCGCCGACCTTAAAAGGTTTCAGTGTACCGTAAGAATCAACCTTGAATGCGCAGACAACATCTTTGCTGTCTTTGTGTACAGCGTCATGAAATAATCCGCTTCTGCCAAACCTTTCGTCGTAACTCATAATCATTCTCCTTTGCTTGATGAACTAAGTATAATACAGGCAAATAAAAAGGCAAGCATTTAGCTCACCTTTTTGAATTAAATATTCTTCGCCTCTTCGTGGAGGCCGACTGACCTTAGTTTGCGTCGCAAGTAAGCTTTCTTCTCGCTCTCCCGCCCTTTCGGAGTGACGCGCCAGCGTAATGTGTTCTCCAGATTCTTGCGTCGGTTGTGCTCGTCGAGTAGCTCTACCAGTGCCTTTGCGTCGTCGAGTGTTAACACCACGGGCCGCGACCCATTAACGGCTTGTCGAAGCTTCCGTGCGGCAACGGCTAACTTAGTCATCGGACCCTTGTTCACGGCAACTCCTTATTCATAGGCGTGATAGACAAAACCTTCACTTCAGTGATGTCACGGTTGTATTCGCGCTTGATTTGTAGAATCTGAGATTGGATGCGCGCAATAAAGTGCGGCGTGATTCCTTCCTTAACGTTAATCCAGGCCGCAATCTGAATTGAGTCGATATCACTTCTCAATGTTGTTGGACAGTAAATCGTACTTGGTGCGCCGTAATCCCGTTGCACTTCATAAGCAGAAGCTTTGAATGACACAAGAAACATTCTTTCTTCAAGCTGGCTTTCGCTATTAGGATTCTTATCACAGTTAGTCATGTGCTGCACAAACTCTTCGTGTGGAAGGTGCATAACATCGTGGCAGTAAGGGCAGCGCTTCATTCTCATTTTATACCTCGTGCAAGAAAGATAAAGATTTAATGCAGATGATTTCTTTGCCAGAAACTTCCTTGATCGTCTCCAGCAAGCTTTCATAAGCCTTTTTGGTGATCACCATTTCTTTAGTGGTGACGATGCCTGTTGCGCCTGATCCATCTTCCGCTTCTGCGTGATAATGATAATAGTAACGCGTCGAGTTGTCAGGGTTAGCTTCACAAACGTTTACGTGATGCAAATATTCTTCAACAGGAAGTCGCATCGTTGACAAGCAATGTGGACATCTTTGCATCTTCATTTTGCATACTCCATAGCATATTGCTGCAGCTTAAACGCAGCCTTTTGTAATTGTTTATGACGTTCAAATAAAGCCTCACGCTTTTCAGCAGGGCAATCGGCGCGAAGCATCGTGATGGCAAGCTTCGACATTGCGTTCAACAAAAACTGAAAGCGCGATACCATGCGCAACTCATTGCGCTTATTGAATGACAACTTGCCCAGCGCGGCATTCATAATTGCACCTCGACACACGATTCACTAGCCTTGAAGCTCCAACCTTCCAGACCGACTTCACCGCAGTAACGCGCCATTGCACGCTCGTCCAAAAACCAACCGTGATATTGCTCTATATACTTTGGTTTTTCCGAATAACAGTGAATGACTCCGTCGTCATCAATGGCCACGTAACGCGTGCCAGGCGCGACTGGTACAACTACGTCAGGGTGGGCGATTGGCCAAGGCTTGATGTGTACAGCTGTGTCTAACTTAACGTTTGGCACCCTTGAAAGGTCTTTGTGCGCGTCTTCGTCCATTCCTAAGTAAATCATAATTCACCTCGCTTGTTCGTCTTGATGAAAAGAGTATAAATATTGATAAAAGAAAAGGCAAGCATTTAGCTCACCTTTTTGATATTCATTTTACATAGTGGAGTAGGTCAATCTCTATCTCGTGCCTTGTCCTTGTTATCTTTGTATCACCCGTCCGATGGGAGAATTGATAGAAGAAAGAGTCTTTGTGAGCACCTCGTTCAAACGTCATGCTGGCAATTCTGCAACCGCATATTGCATCAAGCTTTGCTCCGTTAGACAAAAGGTTGAATGTCAATACAGTGTTATCCATCCTTGCGTTTTGTTTGATGCAAGACTTTAAGAACACATAAGAGTCAGCAAATAATGCGTGCCTTTTACAAATCTCTTTAACCTTTTCACGCTCATGCGCGGCGAGTATCTGATCACGGGTCATCACTGCACCTCTGTTATTCCGGTAATTCGAACGATGACGGTGTCATCCAAATTGAACTGCTGCCGCGCGACGCGTTTGATGTCATCCTTAAGGTCCGCAATCAACTCCCTTGTTAACACTGTACGCTCTGAAACATCATATTGAACGTCAAAGGTATACTCACCATAAAATACCGCGCCATTCGGAAGTTGCACGACATAGAATGCCATATACATAGCGTTGATATAATCTTCCATTATACATTCTCCACGGGTCGACGGATGAGTTTGCGTAATCCTTCGGGCCATACCTTCTTGATCACGGCTTTCGCTGGGCTGGATGAAAGTTTCTTCAGCTTCAATAGGACACATCCTTCATCATCGTTCGGTTGCACCTGGATAACGACTCGCGCTTGTCGGTCGATGACCATGACATCGCCAACGCGAATGTCTTTTACCAACACGCCCATCTCCTTCGTGCCGGATACGCCATTGATGTGATCAAAACCTTTTCGCAACGGCTTCATTCTTTCTTCTCCTGCCATTTCTCTGACACGTTTCTTAATCTCTGCGCCAAAAAGCACTTCGTCTTTAACATGAGCCATGGTCGAGTACCTTATAAAGAATGCAAGAAGGACTGCTGAATTCACTTAATGCGTAAGCCACGTTCAAGCTGCCAGGTTCTTTCTTTGCGTTTGTCACTTCCATGTATTGGCAACCGTTTATGCTGTATCGCCTTACCACAACAGCATTGAAAATCTGACTGCCGTAATATACGCAAACAATAACGTCACCAACTTCTATCTTATCAGCCGGAACAGGCTTAAGGCGCGGCTTTTTATCAACATAAGTTTGAATAGGAACTCTTACGCAACGTGATTGATGGTGAATAGGTCTTGTTGCACCCTTGACGTTGCGCTTCAGCAACTCATCAATGGCATAGTCAACATCATCACTTTCAAACTCCTTCATGATGAAGTCTCTTACCCTTACACGAAGGTTAACATCTGCTTCTGCACGTCTCAATGCGTGCAGGATTTCTTCAGACTCTTCTTTCTTTAACATTAAAGGGCGATGGATGATCATAATTAACCTCTGATTTGTGACACAAAACGTTTATAATGTTCTTTGGCTAGGACGCGTGCGCGCTCTTTCGTATGGCCGCTGGCTTCAAGTACGCGGCGAAGCTGCTTGATTGCATCTGCCTTACTGATTTTATTATCGCTAAATTGATATTTATTCATGCTTCACAAGCCGCCTTGATTTGACGTGGAGTTACAATGACAACTTCACCAACCAGTGATTTGTCATCTTCTTTAACTGTATCGATTCTTACACGGTAATGATTGCGACCGCGCGAATCGGTAAGGTATTCATCCAGCTCAAGGATGGTGCCTGCGCGCATGTGCTGTCCTGCTACCCAACGGATACGGTCGCCAGCCTTAAGGGTTTTCTTGCTCATCTTCAACTCACTTATAATATTTAAACATTGCCGCGCAAAAGTCTTGCATGGCATTCTTAATTTGCTTCTTGAACAACGGGTCATGCATCGTCTCAACATTCGTCTTAATCCGAACGTGACCGATAACATCAAACGCAGTCGCTGGCATCGGCTCATAGATTTCATGATCGTTCAAGATTATATCTAGCTTTGACTCAGAAATCACGGGATAATTCTTACCAGCAGTAAATTGGTCATCAATAGATGATGTGCACTTGACAAAGAATATTTTGTATGTAGTAATCATAGAGAATCCTTCGGGCCGCAGTAGCGCCCGTCCAGGTAGCGGTCATATTGGATTAAAGCGAATGTTTTTAACGAAAGGTTACGGCGCTTAAACAGATTACCAGTTGCTGGATTCTGCTCGTGCGCCGTTGGATAAAGGCGTGACAGGTAGTGGATGAGGACTTGTAAAGCCCTACGTTGATTTGTTATTCTCCCCTGTGTATTCATGGCTGAATCTACCCTCTGTCAATATCCGGTCGTGGATAACTATACCAGTACAGCGCAGGCGGTTGGCATTGCTTCGCGCCTTTGCTGCTTGATGAGGATTGAACAAGCCAAACAAACTAGCCTTAAAAGCAAACTGGTAATATTTGATTAAGGTACTAAGTGCTAACTCAATCCTGTCTAAATTAATCATAATATCACCTCGTCAGAAAAGCAAATATTTTGATGATGATTATCCTGTGGCCTGCATATTGCGTACATACTTCTGCTCTAATGAATAGATGAAGTCGGCGACAGTCAATCCCTTCGTGTGCCATTCATACATGGTGAAGCCTGTATTCAGGAAATAGCCGCGCACCTTGTCCATCGCTTCAGCTTCCTCCATTGAAGCCATCAGCGCGGCGACGTTGTCATAAGAAGGTACAAATCCCTTCTTGCGTAGCGCATTGCGCAAATCTTTAGTTCGGAATCCAATCTTGCAAGGGTCATCACGGCCAGTGGATGATGCAACCTTCGGTAGCGCAAGGAACTCTTTAAGGAACATTGCAATGTTCAAGTCGCCTGCATCATCAAGCTTTTGGATTCGGTTGCGACCGCGACCCTTGAATTCACTCGCACGAGGGTGAGCGCCAAAACAGTGCGCACCTTCCAGTTTAGGGTCAATGATCATTACATCTTTCCCAATGCGCAGCTCTACGTAGTAAAGATAAGACTCATCGACAAGCTTTGTACGCTTGCAAGTGATTGAGTCCTTATCATAACCAAAGCCGCGCAACACGGTTGAGATCATCCGGTTCATTTCTTCGCCGTGAACGTCACTTTCTTTGTTCAGTTCACCAAGATGTTGAAAGAATTTAGCGATGTTGATTGCTTTATTCATCAGAATTCATCCTTATCTCTTCCCAAAGAACGTTTACGCTCAATAACCTTCTTCAAGAATTCAATATCTTCAGGGTCAGACTCATCTCGGATAAGATACGCTAAGATGGTCATCAAATCAGAAATGTATTCCCCTGCTTCATTCTTAATCAGCGGCGTAAAGTAACCGCGCTGGTTGCGATAGGTCGCAGGCTCAAAACCAAGCTTCGACATGTGCGGCGCAAGGGTACGAGAGAAAGGCGACTTGCCGCACTTCGCCCTGAATCCCATAGCAATAGCACCACTGGTGATGTGCCAGCGTCCGCTGTGATGTCGGTCATAAGGCGCGGTGATGACGACTTCAACAAGGTCGTTGTCAACCATCTCATCACGGATAACGCCGCGAGCGCGTTCCATTTCGTTCTTGCTGAACTCAGTAAGCATGCGAGATGTTTCACCAACAAAAGCGTTGTAACCTGCTTCGCCGTGCTTCTCCATCCACGCAGCGCACTCAGCCATAAGCTGCCAAACGTCTTCTTTCAAAGTGGAAAGGTCAGCTTGGAAGTCTTTCGACCAGTTCGGTTGCCCGTCCTTGTCAGCGAGTTGGCCAACAAAGATAGGGTACACACGACGGTTGCCCGTGTCATCACGCTGCATGCCTGCGTATTCGTTGCCGTCCATGATAGCAATCCACTGGCGTGGTTTTACCTGCGTATCTTCAAATTTGAAGTCCAGGTCATCTTCCGTCTTAGTCAGGAATGCTTTCATGTTTTCGATGTCGGCCTTTTTAAAGCCTGTCATCTCGCCAACGTTCGCGATAATTGAGCGACCCGTAATAGCTCGCAAGAACGGGTTGAAGTTCTGCGCGGCTAAGTTCAACGGAATCGGTGTTGCGTGGCGGTCGTTCATAATAGCTTCGCAAAGCAGCTTGCTAAAATAACTCTTCCCTGCGTTCTGGCCGCCGATGAGCGCGATGGAGATTGGCGCTTGACAGCCAGGGTTGGTCAGGCGGTTGTAGAGCGATAGCCAAAAATACACACCGATTTGTCGGTTTAACTCTGTATCGAACGGTCGGAATAGCTCGATAAGGTATTTCTCGATGCGCGCAGTACCGTCCCATTCAGGCAGCTTCTTGTAGAAGAAGTCCATCAGGTCGTCGCGCTGATAACGCATGGCCCATTCCTTATAGGATTGAGCGACCTGACGTGAGTTTGGGTTGGATAATCCTGCTGCGTCGACAGCGGCAACTATCTCTGTGACTTCCAAAGTACGGTCGGTGAATGTTTCGCCGCGATGGTCGACTAAGCGCCCACGAAAAGTATCTTTGTGAGGGAATGGAACAACGCCACTTCCCTTATCAAACAACGCGTCGAAAACCGCATAACGGTTCATGTCACTCGTCCGGTCTGCCTGTAGAACGAAGTCATCTTTGGTAGGCTTGTAGTGAGGGAACTTGATTACCTGAAGTGAGGCGAGCAAGCGTGCTCTTTCAACCAAGTCTTCTTCACCGTAGCATTCCATGCGCTCTGAATCTTTTTCAACAGCTTTATGTTGAAGGCTGATTTTAGCTCTGGTGCCTTGCTGCTCTGCTGCCTGCATTTCTTCCGAAACGCCTGCATCTTGAATTTCGTCAAAGATTGCACCAAATTCATCACCTGTATCCTCTGGAAGATTGTCATTATTAATTGACATTTAATCCTCCTGATACGGCTTTGTTATATTGTTGCATGGATATATCCTTTCAGGGTGCGGTAAATAAACGCCAGAAATCTGGCGTTGTATATTAATATAGTAAAACTCAATTTAAAGCAATATAACTGGTGAACTATCAGCAAGGAAATTGGTTGGCGTATGCCTTTCTCAATTTGTTTACTGATTGAACAGCATGAAGGTATTGGCAATCGGTGAAGATGCGGCGCAAATGATCCATAGAAGACAGGTCATCGTTAGTAACCACCAGAATCTCTTCCGAAGGACAGCCAGCTTCTTTGACAATCTCATTGAGATTTGCGCCACTAATTTCTTCAACACGTTTCACCTCATCGATACCGTAAACATCAACGGCAACTTCGATGTCGTCATCGCTGATATTTTCACCATAAAGAATTACAATATTCATCCACTCACCCCTGCCAAATAATATGCCATATCCAATACATATAATAGCCCCAGGATGATGACAAGGGAAATGATTAATGTGTATTTCTTTACGGCTTTCATAAGTATCTATACCTAAATTTACTGTTGAGGATCACCAATGGAGTCTGTTGCATCCCATTCAACGCGTGCTGTACGTTCTGCTGGTGGACAACCTTCGCCAGCGTGAAGTTCCACAACACCTTCATGAGAGCAGCACTGGCACTCTACAAGGTCGCCATCTTCCCAGGCGCCTTCCTCCGCGTTGCGATGCTGCCGCACCTTGATAACATCGCTCGCACAGTTAGGACAAGTCGAGAGATTGCTGGTAACGTTCCAGGTGAACTCGTTACGGAAAGCACCCATGCTACACCTCTTGATCTCTTTGCTGTTGAATCGCGGCTGAAGCTTCGTCAAAATTGACTGGCTCAACAGTGAACGTTGCGCTGACGGTAAGGTCTTTAATAGTCAGCAGTGTGTTGAATCGCTCGGCCTGAAGATTCATAGCGACATGCGTGGATACGTTAAGGATTGCCCCAACAACTTCCTCCACTGCGTAGCCTGCAAACAAGGGGAGAATCTGGTTGACAAGCTTAAGCTCGTTTTCAACACGAAGCTTTTGCGCTTCTTCAACGGTCATCATTTTTGGTTCGTTCATCTTTTATTCCTTAACAAATTCAGAGTAGTGTTTGGCCGCAGCCGCTTGATGGTGAGCCATGACGCCTTGAAGGGTCGGAAGCTCTGCTGGTTTAGGTTCTAACGACTTTAACAGACATTCAACCTCGATGTTCAATTCTTCGCTTTGCATGAATCACCTCTGCTTCAGTTCATAAAATGATTATAGTTGCTATGAAAATAAAAGCAAACTATTTTATGCCACCTGCACGACGATTTATCATGTCAAGTTGATTCTCAATATAAGGCATGACGATTGCTTCAACAAAAGCAGTCCAACCTTTCTTGCCTTCCCCTTTCCGGTGACAGTCGTGGGCGCAACCGAACACAAACTCATGTTCTGCACCAGGGATAGGGCCGCGAAAGTAAGCGCCATACGGGTCGCCGTTGGTATGCTCTTCACCCCAAGGACAGATGATGCGGCACTTGCCTGACATGTTTTCAACAACATCGCCATCAGACCCCTCGCCCATCTTATTGCGCGCAAGGATTTGCTGGGCTATCTTATACCAAACAGCATCATACTTGTATTCATCGACGTCAATTTGAATCTCACGCTTTTGCGGCATGACGACGTGAAAGCCAAATGCCTGACAAATGTCTTCGATGGTGTAGCGCAAGGAGTAGTCTGCATGGACAAGTCGGCAGCGGAACGGGTCGCCGTTCTCATCGACATATTTATAGGGGCCGTCGTGAGTCACACGCTTATTGTTGATGCACCCAGGAACACGGCCCACGCGCGTTACGTCTTTAATCGTGTTGTCGCCGCCCTTCTTGAGTACCATGTTAACGAAAGACCCAAGGAATGCTTTGAACTGAATAAGATGGTCAATCGGTTCTTTAAAGAAGTACCAAAGCTGGTGGTTGTTCGGTGAAGTCTCGACGATGACAGTCGGCTTCAGTCGCTCAAAAAAGAATTCCAAATCTAAATCGCCTTTGGACCCTTTACCGTGACCGATGTCGTCGACCATCATCGCCATGCCGTGACCAAAGGCCGACTCTGTACGCCAGTATCGCATCTCACCCGTCTTTGGGTTGGGAGACTTACGCATTGAACTGATGCACGCATAGCCGTTTTGGTGCTGCATGAGCGGCTTGCCCAACTTCCAAGGCTTAGGCCAGAAGCTGCTGTTGATCTTCTTGCCGCGCTCATCAGTCTGCACCGTTGCTTCAGGAGCAAACACCGTCATGACGCGCTCATCTTCTGGGATGCCTCTTTGGAGTTCTGTTAAAAACTCTTCAATTATTTTTGCTTCTTCTCTTAAACTAGCCATCTTTCTTTCCTTCGGTGATCAATACCTGCAGTATAATATTGAGTGATACAAAGTCAACAATATTTACCATTTAGTTCACAATTTCGATTTACTTTGCTTTATACTATATCTGCAATTATACTATCAGAAAATATTTCCGCACTAACAAAGGTCGCCTGAAATGAACGAAAAAGAGACGAAGCAACGCGAACGTGCAACACACGTCGGAATCGTTGAGTCCTTCCTTAATACAAGATTGAATTCAAGCCTAACAATCATGCGTTTCCTGGGTCAACCAGACAGAATCAAATTTATTTTTGCCGCAAATCCGGTATCGCTGTACATCCCTGTTGAATCCATGGCGTACTTAGTGCGCGACGAGAAAGGATGGAAGATACCAAACACAACTGTTTTCTTCAGCCATGTTGATGGTGAGATGTTTGAACGAAAAGAAGATTGCCATTTTATTCCAGTATATCTGGACCTTGAAAGCGTAGTGGAGTTATAATGAACATTCCAGAATTTAATGATGAGCCAGTGATTCAGTTTAACGCGCAACAAATCGACGCCATCGAGAAAGCCGTTGCATGGTACAAGCGATTGCAGGACGGTAAAACGACGAAGCGCGTGTTTTTCATCGCTGGCTATGCAGGGACTGGTAAAACCTCTATTGCTCGCGAGATTGTGCGCCGCTGTGTCGGTGAGTACGGCGCTATCTATATTGCGCCGACCGGAAAGGCTGCAAGCCGATTAAAGCAAAAAGGCTGTCGTGGCGCTAAGACCCTTCACCAGTTCATCTATAACGTGCGCGGCGTAAATGACGACAATGAGCCAATCTTTTCGAGAAAGTCAAAACTGGACGAAAGGCCGCACCTTGTTGTACTCGATGAAGCGTCGATGGTTGGCGAGTGGGACACAGAGCGCCTTCTTGATCACCGCATCCCTGTGCTGGCATTAGGCGACATTGGACAAGTCCCTCCGGTAAAAGCCGCCGCCTACTTTACCGAAGAAGCCGTTGACGTTCTGTTAACAGAAATCATGCGGCAGGGGAAAGAGTCCAACATCATCCGTGCCTCCTTCTTCGTGCGCCAAGGCAACCGCCTTCCTCCGCGTGAATACGATGACGTCAAAGTATTGGCAGAATCGCCGCGCGTTACTGCATTGAAGAAATTCATGGGCGAAGATGATCAAATTATTTGCTCCTATAATAGCACCAAAGATAAATGGAATTCATTATTACGGCAAGTGAGCGGACGTATAACGCCAATGCCAGGAATCGGCGAGAAAGTTATTTGCACCTTCAACCAGCACGGGCCAGGATTCTGTAATGGCGAGCAAGGGATTGTTATTAGCTATGAACCAGTGCCGGACTTTGAAAGGGATGAAGATGAGTCGAATGAAATCATGTATGTTAATTTGCGCTCATTGACTGATGGGAAAGATATAAAGGTAAAGATCAATCCTCTTTCCTTCTCTACTGATCAGGAAGTGCGCAAAGAAGCGCAACGCGCTGTTGGCGGGATGGACTATGGCTATGTCATCACGGTGCACAAATCGCAAGGCAGCGAGTGGGACAATGTGTGCGTGCTGGAAGAAATCTTGCGCGGCGTTCCGTACTCCAAGATGATGTACACCGCTATCACCCGTGCTAAGAAGAATCTGACCGTGTACCGTGATTTGAAAGCGCGTTAATGTTGACGTAAATTTACGAAAAATAAAACTGAAAATCAGTTTAATTAAAGTGGCATTGCCGCCATAGTTTTTAGTTGCTACTGGCGGCGACTGAAGGCATAATTAAGTTATCCCAAACGGGGAATATAAAATAAACTAATTTATTTAAGGACTGTGAACATGGCCGAAGCAATCAAAGTATTATCTAAAGAAGAAAAACAAGCAGCTGCAGCAGAACGTCGTCGCGTGGCTGAAGAGAAACGCCTGGCTAAAAAGAAAGAAGCCGAAGAAAAACGCCAGAAGCGTGAGCAGGAAAAACAAGCCAAGCGTGAAGAAGCTGCGCTGAAACGCAAGCAGGCTGCTGATGAGAAGGCTCAGAAGCGTGCTGAAGAAGCGGCTAAGAAAGCTAAAGAGCGTGCAGAAAAGGCTGCTGCTAAGAAAGCAGAGCGTGAAGCCGCTAAAGCAGCAAAAGAAATCGAAAAGGCAAAGGCTAAAGAAGAAGCCAAGCGCCTGAAAGCTGAGCAGGCTGCGGCCAAGAAAGCAGAGCGTGATCAAGCCCGTGCTGCAGCGAAGGCCGAAAAAGAGAAGGCCAAAGAAGAAGCTAAAGCGAAACGCAAGGCAGAGCGTGAAGCTGCTAAGATTGCGGCTAAAGAAGCTGCAGAACAGCAGAAAGAACAGCGTAAGAAAGAAGCTGAAGAACGTCGCAAAGCCATCGCAGAACGTAAGGCTGCTAAAAAGGCAAACGGTCAGCGTCGTGCAAAAGCCACTCACTTCATCTACACTGGCAATGGCCTGAGCCAGCCGCAAGAGCATTCCACTCGTGGACGCGTTCTGGCGGCGATCAAAGAAGGCGAAGTTGGCGTGGCACAGTCTATCGATGAGCTGGGCGAAAAAGTTAAAGATCAACTGTTTGGCGCTTCCGTTCGCTCCTATCTGAGCAAGCTGGAAGAGATGGGCCACATCGAGTTTGTCGATGTTGAATCCAACGACGATGCTGAAGACGGTGATCAAGCGGAATAACCTGTAGGACGGTTATATAGCGGTAATTGACCCACACTTGTTGTGGGTCTTTTTTCGTCTGTACTAAATAGAAATGACTTGTTGCTGTAAAATAATTTAGCTATTATACTTCTCATATCACCCACAAAGGACAAATGAACATGAAACAACCTGTAATGATTATCGGCGGCGGTTTGGCAGGACTTATTACCGCGTGTCACTTCCCGAACTCTATTGTGTACGAAGCAGGGGAGCGAGCGCCACAGCACAAGGCGTTGCTACGCTTTCGCGGCGAAGAAGTAAGCCGTATTACCGGAATCCCTTTTAAGGCCGTGACAGTTGACAAGGCTGTGTATTTTCGCGGCAACTACTACCACGACCATTGCCCAATCAACCTTGCCAATATGTATTCCATGAAGGTCACCAATCAGTTTGGTAGCCGTTCAATCATGAAGCTTAAAACTGCCACGCGTTATATTGCGCCTGATGACTTTTATGATCAACTTGTAGACAAACTGGGTGACCGCATATTCTTCAATACTCCGGTTGATACTCTTTGCGGCTATAGCGAGACTCCAATCATCAATACGTCGCCGCTGCCAGTCATGATGAAACTTGCTGGAATCGATCAAAAGCTTGATTTTTCATTTGATAAAGCAAACATTCGCGTTTACCGATTTAAGATTAAGCGTAAGTGTGAGTTGTATCAGACAATTTACTTCCCTGACTACTCCGTAAGAACTTACCGCGCATCAATCACTGGTGACACACTTATCATTGAAACCATTCCTTTGGTCAGCGTAAGTGCAGCCGCAGTCGAAGCCGCTGGCGGCATCACTCGTTACCGCGACATGAAGCTGCGCGCAGAAGTCGACGAAGTGTTGACAGCCTTTGGCCTCTCATGGAGTGACATTGCTCTTGAAGAAGTTGAAAAGGTAGACCAGAAATATGGCAAGATTGTCGACATTCCGAAAGACTTGCGACACGCTCTACTCCTGCAGTTGACTATGGATTTGAACGTGTTTAGTGTCGGTCGATTTGCTACCTGGCGTAACATTTTGCTTGATGACGTAGCTCATGACCTTGTTGAAGTTGAAAAACTCATCAAAGCAAATAACTATCAAAAATTTGCTTATATTGCTAATAAATAATTTGCTTTCTGCTTCAATGGGCGTATACTTTAATCATTGAAGCAGAACTCATAGAGGAAACGAAAATGAAACGAATCACTGGAATCGCGCTTGCCGCAACTGCTATTCTCGGAACCATGTATATGGAAGCCACTGAAGCTGCTGTACGCACTTCCGATTCAATCGCTGTTTACGATTGCGAAGCGATGGACGGCAAGACCGCAGCGACGACTGGCGCAACAATTACCACTTACATCGGTGTGAACGAGCAAGAAGGTCTGAATATTCAGATTCAAGGATTCACAGGTAAAGGTGTCAACCGGACTCCGTGGATGCAACGTTTCACTTTCGTTCAACCTCGCACAACTGGCGGCTTTGTCAACTTAATCGGTGAAAACCGTTCCGGTGCAGAAGTATTCACATCGATGAGTGCTAATAGTGAACCAAAGAAAAGTTTTCAGTTGCTTTATAATGCACAATTTGTTTATCATTGCACCTTCTCTGGTGATCAGCAACTAGTGAATTACCGTTAATAGGATAATTAAAATGAAAGTTAAATTAATTCGATACACCCAAGATGCACTTGACCTTTTGCTGGAAACAAAGAACACACGCATGACTGGTAAGCCTGTCTCTGAGATGACGGAATCAGAGAAGCAAGAGCACTGGCGCTACATGCTTGACACAATCAAGTCACCTTTTGACTTTGTGGATTATATCTTTGATATCACAGATGTATCAAAGAACATGACACATCAGATGGTACGCACACGCACAGGCGCATATCAAGAACGCACCAGCCGCGCTCAGGAGTCGTCTGCATTTGATGCGATTCGTCCTGCTAAATTCACTTACCCAGAGGATGATCCAAAGGGATGGACTCGTCATGACGAGAAGGCCGCTGAACTGGCAGAGAAGTGGGATGATGCGATGGCGACTATCGATGCTTTGTATCAAGAGCTTCGCGCGGCTGGCGCAGAGATTCAAGATGCACGTGCCGTGTTGCCTTCTAATATGCAAACGCATATCATGGCAAAGTTCAACTTGCGCACGCTGCAGCAGATGGCGTCAAACCGCTTGTGCACGCGCACTCAAGGCGAGTATCAAGAAGTATTCCGCGCAATGGTTGCGGAAGTTCTCAAGGTGCACCCGTGGGCAAATCCATTATTACAGCCGCAATGCATCGGTATGGGTAAATGCGCGTTTCCTCGTCATGGCAAAGCCCATTGCCCTTGGTATCGTGATTGGATGGATACCACGGTACAGCAAGAAGAGTTGCGCATCCAGTTTTGGAGTGCGATGCCAATCACCAACAATCCAGTTGCTAAAGATGGAGTATCAAAAGGATGAGCATTAAAAACAGCGAAATCTTAAACGTATTCGACCTTGACGGAACGCTGTTTGATGACCGTTGGCGCTTAGACCGCATCAAGGTGGCAGGTCCGTTGTCAGACTATGATGACTATCACAGCGGTATTGGTTATGATCAGTTCTATCCTCACATTGCATCAGCAGTAGAGTCGGCATCTCTTCGCGGTGAGGCGGTTGAATATTGGACTGCAAGGCCAGAAAAATACAGACAAGTGACTTTTGAACGTCTGGACAATGTTTTCCCTTTTGATGAATTTACAATCAAGATGAGAGACTATGGCGACAAACGTCCATCAACTATTATGAAATCTGCATGGCTATCGCACGCATTGCGGCACGGCGATTATCGAATCATCAATGTATTCGACGACCGACAAGACGTACTCGCGCGGATGCAAGATGAAGCATTGTATTATAATTCCGTTGCTCAAAATAAAATCGCTTTTACATTTAATCTTTGCAAGGCAGGTGAAGTGGTGCAACAATTAGCAATTGATCCAAGCGCAACAGGGCAAGAAGAGACTAAGGCTGTGGAAGTTGAACAATCTCCGGCAACTGCCGCCGATATTCTTGATGCAATGGCAGCAACCTTCCGTGAGCGCAACGCTGTCTATGGCGATAACGCCGTGATGGTTGGCCAGGTTATGCAGGTGCTTTTCCCTAATGGCGTAACGTTGAAAACGCCGGAAGACTACCACATGTGGCATCTGTTCGAGCTTAAGATTGTCAAGCTTACACGCTTCGCAATCAGCGGCCTGAAGCACGAAGACTCTATACACGATGATGGTGTTTACAGCGCCATGTGTGAACGTCTTGTTAACACCCATAATATTAATTTCAATAAATAGTTTACTTGTGCGTTTCGATGAGTTATATTTATCTCATCGAAACGAAGTCCAAAAAGGATAAATAAATGAAAAAAGTAATTGTTGTAACTGGCTGCAATTCCGGTCTTGGTAAATCCATTTTTGACACCCTTGGCGCTTACGGTCATGAAGTTGTCGGTATTGATTTGGAGAACGGCTATGACATCCGTAACGCGAAACAGATGAAAGAGCTTCTCTCTCAATACGACGTAGAAGGCTTGATCAACTGCGCTGGCGTCAACTCCAACAACTGGTTCGAAGATGTTAACTACGAAGAGTTCAATCGCGTTATGCACACCAACGCCTTCTCTTTCGTCAACACGACTCAGGCCGCGCTGAAAAGTCTTATTAACAACAAAGGTTTTGTGATCAACATCGTTTCCAACGCTGCGCATATTCCTATGACGTCCAGCTTGTGTTATAATGCTTCCAAGGCTGCTGCGCTCATGATTAGCAAGCAGATGGCTCACGAGCTTACGCCTAAATACGGGATCACGGTATTCTCTATTAGTCCTAACAAGCTACGCGGTACTGGCATGTCCAAACAGATTGAAGATGCTGTTTGCGCGACTCGCGGCTGGACTCCTGAGTATGCTGCTGAATACCAGAAAAAGGCGTTGATGAATGGATTGGAAACTGAGCCGCAAGTAATTGCTGACTTCATTCGCCATATCTTAATTACGGGCGCATGGCGCTTTATGTCTGGTACTGATATTCCATTTGGGAAATAAATCATGACTATCAAAGTTGTTGTAGAAGTGATTGGCGACGTGGCAGAAGTGAAGATTGATCAAGAAGGCGTTGGATTTGAAGTAATAAGAATCGAAAACGCAAAGATTAACCACGAGCGCGTCGGTTCCATTGAGACTTATTCCATCGAAGGCAACACAGTAATTAATCAATAATATTTAATTAAGGAAACAAAATGCCACATTTTAAAATTGAACAAATCGCCCTGTCAATTCCAGATGCTCAGCGCGCACAGGATTTCTTGGCTAAAATCGGCCTGACAGAATGGTTCCATGATCATGTTGTTGCTACTGGTCGCGTATTTGAAGCTGATGACTTTAAAGGTCGTCGCGACGATTGCACCAATGAAGCTGACTTGCGCTTCAACTATCAGGCTGGCAATGGTACTGATGGCGGCGCTGGTAAGCCTCTTGAGCTTGAAATCCTTGACTACACAATGGGCTGCAACTGGATCAACGAAAACATCGAATATATCGATGCACACGACAATCAGGTTAGCCATCTTGGCATGCACGTAACTGCCGCTGAACTTGCTGAATGGCGTAAGTTCTTTAGCGAAGAAGGCATTCAGGTTGCACAAGAAGTTGTAACTGACTCTCATACCAACCCGAACATTGCTGGTCAACGTCGTTACAACTATGTGATCTTTGATACGCGTGAAATCATCGGCGTTGATTTGAAGTTTATCGTGCGCTTAAATCAAGACGGTACTCCGTACACTGTATAACGAATCTTGAATCTGTGGCCGTCCTAATGGGCGGCCTTTTTGTAGGAGGCTAATGTGTTATTTCTCCCTTATGACTTCGAAACAACCGGATTGACCGTGCATCCGAAAGCGCCGCTTGGGATGCAGCCGCGCCCTATTGAATTTGCAGGCTTGCTGACAGACGGCAAAGAGATTCTTGAAACGTTTGAATTCATAATTAATCCTGAAATCGTGATTGAAGAAATTATCACAAAGATTACCGGATTAACAAATGAAGACCTTGAGTGCAATCCACCGTTCATCAATTTCGTCCCGCAGCTAAAAGAAATCTTCAAGAAGACTGATGCAACTATCGCGCACAACCATGCGTTCGATAAAAACATTCTTGATTATGCACTACAGCGCGAAGGACTTACGCTTGATGATGTTAATTTTCCAGAAATAAACATATGTACAGTTGAGCAAACCTTGCCTATTTTTGGTCGAAGAGTTAAGCTTCAAGAGCTGTATGAATTATATTTCGGAAAATATGAACAGAAGCACCGTGCATTAGACGACGTAATATTACTGCACAAAGTCTGCCAACAAATTGGCGTATATGACATCTGGAGTAAATAATGTTTCCACAATTGAGAGTTCGCAGCGGTTACACGTTCAAAGAAGTTTATGGACGGCATCCTGAAATTATAGCACGGCTCAAAGAGTTGGGCTGCGAAGTCGCGGCATTAGTTGATAACAACACATGGGGTCACGTTCGCTGGGAAAAGGAATGTCAGAAAAATGATATTAAGCCTATGTTTGGAATGGAGATTCCAATCATCGACCCTGATGCGGACCCGAAAAAGGGATTCAAACCGAAGGCTTGGATATTGGCCCTTGACTTGAAATCTTTTTACAATGCTACAACACTTGCAACGCAGCGCGGTGGACTTACCCGTTCAGAGTTCGGTGCGCTCGATGGCGTCGTTAAATTCTGTGGCGGTGCCGTGGAGTTGCTGCGGCCAGAGGACTACGACTATATAGACGTCAACCCATCATCGTTCCTTTTGGCAAAGCGCCAGGCATTGGCTCATCGTAGCAGTGGAAGGCCGCTGGTTTTAACCGGATACAATCACATGCCTTCTCCTGAGCACGTTGACTTCGCTTATGCTTGGGAAGTGCGCGACACGGTCAAGCCGCACTGCATCGTTGACGCGGAAGACTTGCGCAAACAGCTTAAAGGCATCTTGACTGAAGATGAGCTCAATCAGGCAACGGCCAATGCTGTTGACATAGCAAACGGCATAGTCGGACTTGACCTGAAATTGCGTAAGGCACCGATTATTCACCTTGCTGGTGACATGGTAAAGCTTGCGCGTGAGGGGATGGAGTACCGTCTAAAAGCAGGTCACATCAAAGAATGGACTCAGGAATATGAGGACCGCTTCAACGAAGAAATTCACCAGATTCAGCTGAAAGATTTCGACTCATACTTTCTGGTAGTAGCAGACCTTGTACGATTCGCAAAAACAAAAATGCTCGTCGGTCCTGCTCGCGGCTCATCGGCTGGTTCACTTGTTTGCTATTGCCTCGGCATCACGGAAGTGGACCCAATCCCGTATAAGCTGCTGTTTGCCCGATTCATCGACGTAAGCCGCGCCGACCTTCCTGACATCGACATCGACTTTGAAGATACCAAACGCTATATGGTGTTTGATTATCTTAAAGAGAAATACGGCGAAATGAACGTTGCAAAGCTTGGCAACATCAACACGCTTAAGGCCAACTCAGTAATGGCTCAAGTTGGTAAGAAGTTCAACATTGGATACCACGAAACAGCCAACATTAAAAACGCACTGCTTGAATACTCATCCGGTGACGCCCGTTATGGTCACGGCCTGGAGGATACCTTTGCAACAACGACCACGGGTCAAGAGTTCGTGGCTAAATATCCTGATGCCGCGCGTTGCATGGGTGACCTTGAGATTCACCCGTCCCACACAGGTGTTCACGCAGCGGGAATCATTGTGTGTAATGACCCAATCTCTGATTACTGTACTGTAACTGCAGAAGGGATTGCGCAAATCGATAAGCCTGACAGCGAATACCTAAACCTTTTGAAGCTTGATGCGCTGGGCCTTCGTACTCTCGGCATTATTTCTGATACAGGCGTTATTGATGCTGAAACGCTCTACGGAATCAAGCTTGATGATCAAAGCGTCCTTGACATTCTTAACGAAAACAAGATGTCAGGCATCTTCCAGTTTGAAGGTGATGCTGTACGCTCAGTAACAAACTTTGTTCACGTCGATAACTTTAACAAAATCGACAACCTGACAGCTTTGGGTCGACCTGGCCCGTTGTCGTCCGGTATGGCCCAGAAATACATTGAACGCGCGGCAGGACGTGCGGCGATTGAGTACGACGTGCCGCAGCTTGAGCCGTACTTAAAAGAGACTTACGGCGTGTTTCTTTACCAAGAGCAAATCATGGCCGTGGTTAAAGAGATTGGTTCATTTGACTGGGCGAAAACATCCGCTGTACGTAAGGCAATGTCAGGTCGTAAGGGTGAAGAATACTTTAACAAGCTTGGCGAAGACTTCGTTGCAGGCGCAATAAATAACGGCGTACCGGAAGCGGATGCAAGAAAGCTTTGGCAAGCGATGGCGACGTTCGGGTCATGGGGCTTTAACAAGTCACACTCCGTATCATACGCGGTCGTGACCTACTGGACCTTGTGGCTTAAACGACACTACCCGTTGGAATTTGCCGCTGCCTGCTTACGCGCTGCCAAGGATGAAGACCAGACGATTGCGATATTACGTGAACTTGCGAAGGAAGGCGTGGATTATGTGCCAATCGACCCTGATCATTCTTCAATGAACTGGACCATCGCTAACGGAAAGCTAATTGGCGGCATCATGAACGCTAAAGGGTACGGAATGGTGAAAGCGATGAAGTACATCGAAGCACGTGAAGCCGGAACCTTAACGCAAAAACAAAAGGATGCATTGGCCAATGCTGAAGTCAAATACGGCGACCTTACAGAGATGCACACCAAGTTTGGCTGGGCATATAATGACCCCTATCTGATTGGCGTTACTTCCGGTGCTTCAATACGCCAGATGAAGGAAGTAGGCGATGATGAGCGTGCAATAGTAATCGGCAAGTTGACCAAGAAAGTGCTGGCAGACGAGAACGAAGCAACACGCATCCGTAAACGTCTTGAGCGCGGCATTTATACAAAGCACGGAAGGCTTAAAAAGGGTCTTCAAGCTGATGGACGCTATGCGGACAAGGATAAGTTCGGGAACAAGATTGAGACCCAGTTCATCGACCTTATGTGCAAGGATGACTCGACCGACTCGCCGATGCGCTTCAGGATTCGCCCAGAGAAGTTCCAGAAATACGGGAAGTACATTGCTGAAAACGTCGGGAACGGCGCGTTCTTCCTGATGAAAGGTCGCAAGCTTGAAGGCATTGACATGTTCATCGTCGACGTGATCAAACAGGTGTATCCAGATGGCAACAAATAACCGTGAACAAAAATACATTTTCGTTCCTTTGAAGAAGCATTCAGAATCAATCTTGAAGCTTCAAAGAATCGAATCAATGACGGGTGATGGTGTGCCGGACGTAATCGGCACCAACCGGAAAGGGCGCGGCTTTTGGCTTGAAATGAAGTTCTTTGAATCGTGGCCTGCAAGGGCCACCACTCTTCCTTTCAAGAGCGCATTTGAGAAAGGTCAACAAAGCTTTTTGACTTCTTGGAGTGATTGGAAATTCTCGTCATTCGTATTGCTGAAGGTGGACTCTGAAAAGGCTTATTATTTAGTTCACCCTTCATTGCGATTAAAAGAATATACTAAGCATGAGATTCTAGCTATGGTCGCCGCGAGCGGGTCCATCCATCACATCATTAAGTATTTAGAGGAATTGTCATGAAAACACAAGGGATGCGCCACCAGCTTCTGGCGCTTGATAAAGCAGGCCGCAGAAAATACTTTGCTTATTTTATGGAGCAGGGTCTTGGTAAAACTTGGACCGCTTTGGCAGAGTTTGAAAAGCACTTCGTCGCTGGCGCGTTCGATGCCATGGTCGTCATCGCTCCAAACGGCGTCCACTCAAACTGGATTCGTCGTGAAGCACCAGAGCACCTTTCCATCAAGTGGATTGGGCACTACTGGCGCGGCAATGACAAGATGAAGACTAAAAAGGGCAAGGCGCTTTGGGAGAAGATGTTTGCTGATCACTACCCTGAAGGCGAAGTGCCTGCGCGCATCTTCTCATTCAACATCGATACTGTCAATACACCAGTCGGTTATCAACACATCGAGTCGGTCTTGAAGAAGTACCGCTGCCTGATGATCATCGACGAATCAACGCGCATCAAGAATAACACAGCCAAACGCTCCATCAAGGTTGTGGAATTGGGACGGCTGGCAAAGGCCCGTCGAATCCTTTCTGGCACGCCGTTGCCGCGCTCGCCTGCGGATATTTACATGCAATACCACTTCCTTGAAGCAGGCTTGCTCGGCACCAAATCATTCCGTGCATTCAACTCTGAATTCACGGTGCTGCTTGAAGCGCACGACCCAGAGATGCAAGCCATCCTCAAGAAAATCGGCGGCAATGGCTATGGGATTCCGCAAGTGCCGCGCAAAGACCAGTTTGGCCGACCGATGTACAAGAACCTTGACAAGCTTATCCGGCTGATGGAACCGCACTATTTTCGTGCAACAAAAGCAGAATACTTGCCTGACCTTCCAGAGAAGGTGTACAAGTTTATCGACTTCGAGTTGTCGCCTAAGCAGCGCGATGTCTACGATGAACTCAAGAATGAGTACAACTATTTGATGGAATACAAGGGCGAAGAAGAAAACGTCAAGTTTGAGATGATCGCGTCGCGCACCAAGATGAAGCAGGTTACATCCGGCTTTGTCAAGGTGTATGATGAGATGGTCTACATGGAAGACAACCCACGATTCACGGCCTTTAAGGATTATGTGGAAGGGGTGTTGGAAGACGACCCAGAGCGCAAATTCATCGTTTGGGCCATCTTTAAGGAAGAGATGAACCAGATTAAGGACTGGCTTGAGTCTGAAGGCGTGGTCACTGGTGTATACAATGGTGAAACGTCCAAAGAGCAGCGAGAGTTCTTAATTGATGACTTCCAGAAGAATACAGTCGAGAACGGCGGAACGCAAGTCTTGGTTTGCCACGCTGCAGCGGCAGGCATCGGCATCACGCTTACCGCCGCTGACTTGGCAATTTATTATTCTTGCAACTACGACAACGAGCTGCGCAAACAATCCGAAGACCGAAATCACCGCATCGGCACCAAATCAAGCGTGTTGTATGTTGATTTTATTGGTGTTGATACCATCGACGAAGAAATTCAGCGTTCACTCAGTATGAAGTCGATGCTTGCTGATCACATCCTCGACGGCAAAAAGATGAATTAATATCAAAAATAATTTGACTTGTCAGGGAAGATGAGTCATAATTACTTCATCGAAACGAAACAGAGGAATACAAAATGGTACGCATCCTTGAACGTTACAAAAATGAAGCTACTGGTGCAATCGCTTTCAAACGTCTTTTGGTCAAAGAAATTGACGGTCTGTTCCGCGTTGTAAAAGAGTTTGATTATGGCAACGGTGCTGGGGTGAATACCGTCATTATGCCTGGCATCAAGGCGTATAAAACCTTAAAAGGCGCTGAGAAGGCTTTGGCGGCTTGGAAACCTGAACGTTATCAAATGACCCGTGTTGAAGGGTTAATGCAAGAAGGTAAAATATGAGCAATATTAATTGGGAAGATGATTTGCCGCAGGTTGCTCCTGAGAGCATTCAGGAGCGTCTTGCGCGCTTAGTATCGGAATTGGCAGAGCGCCAAGAAGCTTTGACAGAGCTTGAAGATGAAGTTGATATGCAAAAACAGCGAATCAGTGAAATCAAAACTGTTCTGCTTCCTGGCGTTATGGATGAGCTTGGCGTGTCCGAAATCAAGCTTGAAGACAAGACAAAAATCAAGGTCGAGTCAAAAGTCAATGCTTCAATCAAGAAAGAAAATGAATTGAAGGTATTCGATTGGCTTGTCAACAACGGTTACGGCGGCCTGATCAAGTCCAGCGTCACGGCTGAGTTCGGTCGCGAAGAAATCGAGCAAGCGCAAGAGATTGTTGCCGCGCTGCGTGAAGACGGTGTTGAAGCCACGTTGAAACAAGGCGTTCATTCTGCTACACTGAAGTCATTCGTAAAAGAACAGCTGGAAGCGGGCAATCCAGTTAGTGAAGATATTAGCGTTTTTGAATACAAAGAAGCTAAAATAACCTTGCCTAAAAGCAAAAAGTAATTTAACCTTTATCCTGAAATCAGGTTGCCACGAAACTTGATACTATAGGAAAATATCAAATGTCTAAGAAAGAAACTACCGAAGTTGCAGTGAAAAACACCCAGATGTCCGCTATGGCTGATTTTGTCGACATGACCGATTTTGGCGCTGGTTTTGAAGGTGCCGATGCCGATGCATATGCCATTCCTTTTATCGTCGTGCTGCAGAAGATGTCTCCTATGGTCGACGAAGATGATCCAAAACACGTTCCTGGTGCAAAAGCTGGCATGCTTTACAACACCGTTACTGGTGAGTTGTATGACGGCAAGAAAGGCGTGCAGATCATCCCTTGCGCATTCAAACGCACCTTCATCCTTTGGGGCGGTCGCGAGTCCGACGATAAAGGCTTTAAAGGTGAATTCACCAAAGAGCACGTTGATGCAGAAGTCGCGGCAGGGCGCGCTGTTGAGATCAACGGTAAGGTATTTGTGCCGGACGAAAACGGCAAGGTGCACGAGAAGAAATCGCCTTACTACGCAGATACACGTAACCACTTCGTAATTCTGTTGAACGAAGAAACTGGTGAATTTGGTAGTGCAATGCTGTCTCTGACTTCTTCCATGATCAAGCCGTCTCGCATGCTGATGACCGCTCTGCAGCAGAAGAAAGTTCAGACTCCGCAGGGTCTGAAAACGCCGCCGACCTTTATGAACATCGTTCGCATGGGTACTGCATCCCAGTCCAAAGACGGCAATACATGGTCAGTTCTGAAGTTTGAGCTGGAAGGTCTGGTGCAGGACAAAGGTCTGTACGAAGTCGCCAAGGCATTCCACAATGACGTAGTTGGCGGCAATGTTAACATTGACCGCAGCAAGCAGGAAGAAGCAAGCGGTGCCGCTGGTCCTGTCAATGAAACTCCGACCGACGCAGAAGAGTTTTAATCGACAATCAAATCAACAAGGCTGCCGATTGGCGGCCTTTTATTTATCTGGTGCATCATGATAGAAAGAATTGTACCGCTCCTGAAGATTCTGGCCCTTGTTGGCGCGTTTGCCGCTGGATCATACGTTGAAGACCTGCAGCAAACCAACGCATCACTGGCCAAGGATAATCAATATCTGACATCGCTTAATGAGCGTAAGGACAAGATAAATGCACTCGAAGAGCAAATTTCAACTTTACAGGTTGAATCGGCATCGGCATATGAGAAGGGTCGCCAGGAAGCGCAACTGGTTGCTGATGACACTATTGCTCGTTACAAGTCTGGGAATATCAAGCTGCGCGAGCAACTCAGCTGCTCCCGTGAGTTACTCAGGAGTGTGCCCGACTCTGCGACAACTGGACGCCTCTCTATCCCAGAAGGAAACTGTGGACTATCAGAAGAAGATGTCAGATTTCTTGTTCAGTTCGCCGCAGAAACAAATCGATTAAAAGAGAAAGTTAATAGCTTGATTGATACTTATAATCAGGCTAAAATAAAAATCGATCAATTCAATGCATCAAAGGAAAATAAATGAAACAGATTTATGCAAACATTCGCCAGTGGGCTTCTGACCGTAACATCATCCAAGGTTGCGACCTTAAGGACCAATACCCGAAGCTTATCAGCGAGTTCGGGGAGTTAACCGACCACGTTGATCAACTCCATGACCTTGTGTTCTTTGACCCTGAAATCGGATATACAGAGCAGGCCATCTGTGATTTACAAGCCGCAATCAAGGATGACATCGGCGATTGCCTTGTTGTGTTAACTATTCTTGCCGCGCAAAATGGTGCAAAAATCGAAGACATTAACGGCGGCGGTTGTGCTGACAAAGGTGCTCACCCTCACTCGTTTATCCTTCGCTTGGCAAAGACTCTCGGACGGCTTGGTGACGCCATTGCTAAAAATCAGAGCATGGATATTGATGTCACCATCATGGCCGCAGCCGATTATCTTTCCGGCGTAGCGCATGATTATGGACTTCGACTGTCTGATTGCGCTCAAGCCGCCTATGAAGACATCAAGGACCGTAAAGGTGTGATGTACAACGGAACGTTTATCAAATCGACTGATCAGGCTTACGCCTATGCGATGGAACAAGTGATGAATAAGGAGTTTGAGTGATGGCAGGAGAAATCAAAGCATTAAAACCAATGAAAGGTTGCCAGCGTAAACAAATCATCGAGCGCGGCGAAGATGTGCCGCTGCCTTGCGGATTATCCTTCAAGGTCGATGGAATACGCGCGATGGCGTATGACAACTTGCCAATGGGCACGTCCGGCATGGCACTGCGCAACGTTCAAATCAAAAAAGAGTTCCTTTTCTTGGGTGAACTAATTCACGGACTTGATGGAGAGCTAATTGACGGCAATCCGAACGACAAGAACGTCATGCAACAGGCCTATACTGCATGCATGAACACTGATGCAATCACTAACTTTACATGGTGGGTGTTTGATGACTTCAGCGACCCTGATTTGCCTTTTGAAAAGCGTTATGCAAACTATCGCGCTAGAGTTGCTGAAGTCAATCAACACCTCATCAACCATGGTCGACGCCCATTCCTTCGCGCTCTCGAATATCGAAACATCGAAAATATGGAACAGTACGCGGCGATGCAAATCGAAGCAGACCAACTTGGCTATGAAGGCTTGTATGGCAAGTCTTGGACGGGCAAATACAAGCATGGCCGCGCGACGCCAAAGTCACGTGATGTGTGGAAGGACAAGCCGTGGACCGATGAAGAAGGACTGATCATAGACTTCGTTGAGATGATGGAGAACAACAACGAAGCATTCATTGATGAGTTGGGTCGCACTAAGCGTTCGAAAGAGTCTGAAGGCTTAGTTGCAAAAGGATACCTTGGATCATTTGTGGTTGTCAATCCAAAATATGTTGATGAGAAAGGTGAAATGATTCCTTTCCGCGTCTCCGCTGGTTCAATGCCTATGGCAGAGAGAAAAATGCTTTGGGAGAATCGCGAGAATTATCGCAACAAGTATCTGACATATAAATTCTTCAACTTTGGCATCGTTGACGTGCCGCGCTCTGCCTTGTATAAATGCTTCCGTGATATTACCGATATGGAGTATTTTTAACACACTGGATAAATAATTGGTGCGTATAATCTATCGCGCCGTTTTCTAGAATTTAATATACAGTGTATACATAAAGCCGGAAATTTCCGGCTTTTCTTTTATTTACTTTCGGCGTATTTACTTTCAAAACCTTGAGCCTATACTATTAATATTCATAATCAAAAGGTGAATTATAATGAAAGCGAACAAATTAAAGATTGTTTTGATCATCATCATGGCTATGCTGACAGTTATATTCTTCACCAAGACTGCATCGGCTGAAAATATGTTTACGCCGCCGAATGGAAGTGCAAAAGTTTTGACAAGATATTTCAACAATGGGCAGTCATTTGAGTTTTGCTGGAATAAATACGACGTAATAAAAGAAAGATTTGACAAAGAAAAGATGTGCGTAATGAATGATCGCGGTCGGCAGGTCGTGTCGTTTGTGTTCGGAATGTCAATGGCAAAAGTTGATGCCCCTGAAATCGTTGTCAGGTATAATACATTGGACAGCGGCCTTGTCGACAAGACATACCCTGTTGCAGTAGACAGCAGGACAGGCGGCGCACTAATACTCACTCCAGAAGATAAATCAGATGTCGTTAACATGCTCATCAACAGCAAAGACGTAATCGTGTTTTATCACATTGAAGGCGTATCAGACTACCAAATGGCCTACTATCCACTGCCCTTGAGAGATGCTTCAGGTAATGTTAAGACACAGGAAGTGCGTTGACATGGGTGGTAGTTATGCAGAAAGATTTGGAAGAAAACAAAAGGCTGAAAAAGGCTTTGACGTCTCAAATCTTATCCCTGTTGGTAAAGCTTATTGGGGAGTCAATTAGCAGCAAGGTGGCACGGGCCGCGATTGTGGGTGTGATTGGTATGGCGGGGTATTACTTCGACTTGCCAGACATTGATACAAGTTCCGCTCCGCCCGTCCAAGTTGAAGCCGTAAAATAAACAAAGGCCCATATGGGCCTTTTTCTTACATAACTGCTAGTGCATCTTTGTAACGCTTTCTTCGCAACTCACCGTGGTTTGCTGCGTTCGGCGCGGCCCCGTTAATCCGCTTAACGGTTGAATCAAAATTTCCTGCATCCGCAAGAGGAATACAGCCGCTATTCTTAAAGAACCATGCCGCGCTGTCAGCAATGTATTTTGGTTCAGTCAGAATATCAGGATTGTTCAATGCATCATAGCCTGATTGACGCGTATATTCCGCATAGTTGGCCTTTCCAGTCAGCTGAATGGCACCACGGCCACGGTACTTCCAACCGTCGCCAGATGCTACTGAACCGTTGCCCATGCGGTTTGCATATGTATTATTGGCGATTTCCACAGGTTTACGGGCAATCGACAGGGCCAATGAGTTCGGGGTACTTCCAGAGCGACCGTTGACGCTGTAACGACTAGGCCATGTATTGGCAAGACCTTGAGCAGAGTAGTTGAGATTTTCCACAAAGGTCTTCAAGCTGCCCGTCTCTACTCCTACGTTTGCAAGGAATGCCGCGATGGCATTCTTGCTTTTGATTCCGTAGTGCTCACAAGCCTGCTTGAAATGGTCCACCCATTTCTCTGCAACATCCATGCTGCATCCGGTCCCTTTAGATATTACGTTTGCATTAATCATAAATCACCTTATGCGCTTCTGTACCAGCCATTCAAAACAACGTATCGCGGCAAAGTAGCAACAGCCGTCGGCACGGACTGTCCTGCATCGCCAGTGTTACCGACCACATCGTGAGTGTGAGCGGGAAGTGTATAGCTGTGGCTGTGATTGCCGGAAAATTGAATATTCAAGCCATGGGTGTGTGAACCAGAAGATTGAATATTGTGGACATGGTTGCCGTTAGTTGAAGTGTTGAATTTGTAGTTATCATAATCCGTCTTTCTGCTTCCAATGTTGTTGTTTGTTCCATCATAAACTCCGTATCGAGCTTGGTCGGCATACGCCTCGCCCCATCCGCTGTCGTGATAGTGGTTACCAGCTGCATCCATACCGTGAGAGTGAGCACCGTTTTGGCTTGTATCACCTGTGTGGTTATGGTTGCCTGCGTCTCCAGTGGTATTGGACCATGGACCACTTTGTCGCGTGGTAATGTTCACGCTGTGATTGTGGAGTGGAAGCATTGCAGCGGTAAGGGTAACAGAGTCTGCACCGCCTGTATCAAGACCGTTTCGCGCCGTGCCAGACGTGCGAATCACCATGTTATCAGGCAACCTTGTCCATACCTGACCGTAAGCGCCCAGTTTAGTATTTGGGTTAGTCCCGTTGGTAAGGAATCGAGTCTCACCAACTTCGAATACGTCGCCCATGGTAATCAACTTCTCGGCAAGCGCGTCAAGTTGCCTTTTGGTAACAAACTGCTGCGGCTCCGTAGCATCAACGCCGATTTGCGCCGCGCCGAATGCCTGAAGAAGACGCCAAACAGTGCCGTCATAGATGATGGTGAATGGCAACAGGCCTACGATAGCGCCAGCTGGCAACTCGCTGCCGTCGAATCCAAGAACGGCAACTTTGTTTACACCAATGGTCACGGTGACAGGTCCGGTGGTCGTGACATCATTAACGATGGTCAGGCGACTACCTGCTGACGGAGGCCATGAATAACCTGCTGGAACGGTAAGGATTATATCTTGTGCGCCTTTACCTGATGCAAGATTCGGCGTTCCAATTTGCACGTCTTGAACAGTAGCATTTTGAATCCAGGCACTCCAAGCACCAGAAGTATAAGAGCGGGTGAAAACATATCCGTTCATTGACGTGTATTGTTGCAGGGCGAAAGTCTGCGCATTAACCTGCCAAGCGCAAACCTGGAGACGACCTGCAACCTTCGTCGCACCAACCGCGTTCGGGATGTTAGAGCAGAGAGCGGCGACTGCGTCAGATTGAATAACAATAGTTGTGGAAGTCGTGATATTATCAAAGTCCACAAAGTTTGAAATCAGTCCGCGAACAAAATACGGGTTTTGAGCATCGCCGCCAGCAGGCATAGGAATATATTTTCGCGCTTCGCTAGGCAGCGTCAATTCCTGCCAAGATTCCGTTTCGCCGTTAGCTGGGACTGCGCTGGTGTTGCCGTCAACCACGCTCTGGAAAATGCGCCATTCAGGCGCTGAAGGGGTGCCAGAGTTGCTGACAACGATGGCATTTTTCGGGTATCCATCTGGCTTCAAGTCAGACGAGAAATACTGTTGAGCACCGTGGTCCTGGATGAACATAAGGTTGTCGGTGATCAGATTCAGCAACCAGTTCATCGACTCACGTTCAACTGCTTTCGCGGCGACGTTTCCGGCTTCCAGCGCAAGTGCATAGTCAGGGGTGTAGCCGCGCTGGAAGTTCACATAACCGCTTGGGCTTGCATCCGGCACCACGGATACATCACCGCTTTGCGCGAAAGGTCTGTTAATAAGTGTTGGCATTGCCGTTCCTCTACACGATGTATTTAATTTTTGATAAAAGGGTCGATGCCCAATCACCAGTTAAGTCAGTTATGTTCATGCTTGAAACATAACCACCAGCAGCACTTCTCGGAAAGTTTACTGTTGCTACAACATCACCATTAGAAGCAATCAATTGAACTCCAGTCGCCAGTGACCCTGGGTTTTTGATGTATATAGAAGTTGCAGTTTTCTTTGCAAAGTCTTCGCTTGTTGAAATCGCAAGCGCATTCATCGTATTACCAGAAACAAGCATCAAGCTTAAAATATCAAGTTCAAGAGTCGTACCAACTTCGGTCGGCAAGTCTTTCCCTGATATCAAACCGATGCTGATTCCACCTGTCGAACCATCCCAAGTCGTTCCTGCAACAATCTCAGCGGCAAGGTCAATTTCGATACGTTGCAAATCACCTGCTCCTATGCTGTAGAATTTAGGGATATAGCCGCCCATACCATCCGGTACGGTTACGAAAAGTTTTTGACCGTTTACCGTGTTGTTTTTAACTATTGCGATAAATGACAAAGGACCAGTCAGGTTGCCAGTGTATTTAGTAGCAAGTACAGCACGTGCATAGCCGGATGCTGGCACAGTCCCTATTGTAGCGGAAAGCTTGAATGATGGGAACTGGTTGGGCATACCGCTGATCGGCGTCGCCGTTACCGTGTTATCTCCGTCCTTGACGATATTGCCAAAAGATGTGCCGTCATTGGGCTGTGTGTATCGCCAGTAGTTTGTGATCGCGGCACGTGGGATTTCACGACCAAAGTCATCTCTTGATGCTTTTGAGATTGAATAGTCGTTGACAAGTGCGCCGTCGATAACTTGGTTCACACCTTTCAAAGATTCAAGCTGTCGTATAACACCTTTGAAGTTGTTCAACGGCCACTCGTTTATGCCGCCAACTCTGATGATGCCGTCAGTGTTAATCCATGCGACACCTTCCGTTTCGAATCCTACTCGCGTGTCTGTTATGTTGCTGACAGTCAAATCAATATCAGATAAGTCTGCGACTTCTTGGTAAAGCTGCCAACGTATTCCGGCATTTGCTGGCAAGAATCCTTCATTCCTGTCGCCAACTAGCGTCTTAAAGTTGTCGGATAAGTTGTTGGCGAAATAAGGCCCGATGACATATTCCATGTAATAGTCAGCAGTCGGCGGCGGCGGTACGCCGTCCAATCGGCTAACGTTCCATGAGCGTCTGATGCCGTCAGTCTCTGCAATCAATGTTGCGTTTCCTGGGTACGGGTAGCCGCCGATTGAACCAGAGTATGCAAGCGATGAACCAGGCTGCATGAATGATTCACCTACCACGCCATCCCTTGTTGTCAACGGACCGTTTGCGCAAGATATGTTGTTGAGCGTTCCTGCCGTAACAGACAGGATTGCCGTTCCATCTGCAGGAGGATTTTGAGTCCCATAGAAATAAGGCTCAGGCCCATTAGGATTTTGAACAGGGTCGCAAACACAAATGGAGTATCCAAAAAGAAGCGCATCAGACCCTTCAGGCAATTCGCGAGTCTGGGTTGATCCAGCGGCAGTTGCTTTCAACTCGATTGAAAAGCTTGTTTTCACCCCAGCCGTCGCGTTTGCAGTTTGCTCTACAATCCAGATTCTGTACCAATCGCCGCCGATTGCCTTGATGCCACCACGGTTTGATTCCCTTCTCACACCGTCGAACTTGCCTGTGATGAAATAACTCAAAGAAGAGTCAAGGTTGAACTGCCCAGTCACTGGGTCGAAAAGTTTTCCATTACTCGATGCATCACTGTTCTCTGTTACGGAAACAGAAGCCACGTTTTCAGAAAGCACTTTTATGTAGAAGCTATAGCAAACGTTGACACCAGCCTGAGAAGGAAGCGCAATAGATTGGGCGCTTGGATTATTGGCCAAAGAATACACAGGCTCGCCGCTGGAAGCGGTCTTGATGACCCGTACTGCGTTGGCGAAATTCTCTATGGCCTCTCCTGGGTAGTCACCGCACAGTTGGCCGTAATAGTCAGGGCCGCCGTATTGGCGCGTATCACCGCCGACAATACCAGCGCCGGAACCATTACCCCATGAATACCAGTCTGGGTGTGCCATTCGCGAAACGGTCCCTGCCACCCCACTTATGGTAAGTCCTGCGTTGTTGCCGTGACTCAAAAGAATTTGTTTATAATCGTGCTGAATCTCAGTTGACCCCTGCCAGTCGTACAGAAGGAATGAACCGTTTGTTGATTCAGAAGAAGACACCGCTCCTTGAGTATTGTCTGTCACGTATGCATAGCGCGATGAAGAGTAATCCCAATCTTCTCCACGGTTAAAAATCCACTTGAGCATACGGTTGATGCTTTCTATGCGGCCATCACTTGTAAGCGTCAGATAACGAAGCTTCAGAAGGATGCGGGCTTCTTCGATGTTTTTCACAACCTTTCCGCCAGCACCAAAGAAGTTGCCGCCGATATTGTCCGGCCCTTCGAAGTTGTCGCGTGTGGGTCCAAACGCCCAGTTGTGCTCATAGTTGCTTAAGTCAACAAAATCCCTTGGTATGCATAGGATGTCACACCAAATATAGATGCCCATTGCATCACAAGTATCAATGTTGAATATGTTCTTGTACCAGTCAATCCAAAACTGATCTTGATATCGCTCATACCAGTCACTCTTCTTCTGAACCAAAGATGTGATGTTTGGCGCGTTGTTCTGCATCCACTTAAGGTTTTGCAACAGGTTTGTGTCAAACTTTTGCATAGTTCCTCACACAAATTTAACGTTGATGAAGCCGCGCATAGTATTGGCCTTATCCCATGGATTGGCAATCCACTCGCTGCCATAATCGGAAGGATAATTTGGCGCTGCCTGTCCGCTTTTGACTGCTGCAATTTTGCAATCTTTGATATAAAGTCCTGGATATTCACAGGATACTGCTGAAGCAATTTCAAAAGAAGATTGAGATTGGCCTACTGTATATCCCTGCTCACCGTTAAAATTGCCATTGCCGTAATTCAGCACAGCGGCAATGATAGACTCAGCATCAGCGGTAGCCGTTCCTCTTGAAACGGTTATATCAACATACAAATCATATATCACTGCAGTGTTGAACTTCACGAAATAAGACAGCTGTGATTCTGCATCGACCACTTCGATTCCATCAGGCGAGTTTACCGGATCACCTTGATTAGCAGCGCCAAAGTCCCAAGGTTGACCGCCCATCTTCGCCTTGAATATCGTCTCCGCAAACACTTGCTTGTCAAATGTTCCGCTTGCGCACACCCAAACACCGTTAGGCGTTGAGAAGGTGATGCCGCGCACCGTTCCAGGCGCTCCTGTGTCGTTCTCCACGACCATCACAGATTCTACACCGTCGACCGACATGGCGCGAGCGCGAATGGCGCCAAGCGATGCAATGCCCTGCTGGTAAAGACGCTTAACACGAGCGGCCTTTAATGCTCCGTCGCTCATGTATTGTGTTCCTGGCACGGTCGTTGTTGCCGACGTTGAATAAGTTCTTGACCATCCGATGACGTCATAACCTTGCACCACTGTAAACTCTTCATCAGGCGCAACAGTGAATGATCCATAATCTTTTGACGCAAGAGTCATATTGCTTGTCTTGCCAGTCGAAGTGATTTGAACGTCTTCCAGAACATACCAGTATGTACCATTTGAATCAGTAAGAAGACTTCCAGCAGGAATTTCCAGCAGCGGCGTTCCCTCTGCAGCCACACCTTTCAACATCGTGCTTACGTTCTTTGTGCGCTCGATACCAAGAAGCGCCGCGATTGCATCAAGATATACTCCATATGAGTAGTTAGGGTTGATGAGGCTTCCCAATTCGGCATTGTTCTTCATCACTGAAGTTCTTGCCAATGTCTCTGTTGCGATTAGCGTGCCTTGCGGCGTCGAAGCATCAACATCAAGCCCGACCCCTAAAGACTCAATCCATTCACCTTGAACATCAGCCAATAAATCTGCCGTGTCAATGGTGATCACACCAGTGCTTACTATGTAAGAATATTGTGCACTCATTCTATCATATTCCCAGTTCTGTTTCCAGGCCCGTTACCGATATGCCCGTGAGTGGATACATCAATGCCGCCGACCGTTGTGCCAGTCGGAAGCGTTGCCATCGTTCCTTCTTTACCTTCTATCCCACCATTGAATGTTGCCTTTCCATTTACTATCAATTGTTGATCGATAGTGGTTATCGGGGTCTTGACGTTTACTCCAGCCGATGCAGTTATGTTTATCGAGTCATCACTTAATGCAATGCGGACAGCGCCGCTTAGTGACTGGATTACCATTGAGCCTGCATCCTCTCCGCTTATGGTGTATTTTCGAAATACATCCGGTATGAACAGTCCATCAGCGAAAGTTTTCGCGCGACCATTGGTAGGCGCGGTCGGCTTCAATTCTTCAAGGAATGTCGACAACTCGCGGTCGCCAGCGAATATCCAGCCCAAATCACCCTCTTTCAGAGGAAAGTTGATTACGAAGCCGCCGCCGCCGATTGCCAATACAGGAATTGACACCAAAGGTTGACGCTCCACTGGTTTATCATCAAGACTTACGAAATGAATAACAGGCTTTATGACTGCTAAATTCTGTTTGCGGTCATAAGATATTACTTGTGCAGGAATCATGCCGTCAGTGGTATACTTGCCACGGTCCAGCATTCCCTGCAGCGCGGCAAACATACTTGATTTGTCAGTTTGGTTGGGGCTTGTAAGTTGGGTTAACTTTTCTGCCATCATAGACTCCTTATATCTGATCAACAAATTATAATCTATAAGGAGTCTATAAGCAATATTTTAGCGATTTGACTTTGATTCTTTAATGGCAGCTTCGTTTGAGTAGGCTTCATTAAGTGATTTTGCTATTAGTCCATCAAACATAGCGAATGCATCACGCAATGAATAATATTCTTCCAATTCTTTTAACGAAGCAAGACCATTGTTTATTAGGCTTGCAACCATCGGCTCAAGATAATTAGGCTCTACGGTCGGAACGTCAGCCAAGAATCTATTTGGAATCTTAGTACCTTTCCAATCGCTGAGGAATCCAAAATTGTGCTTCTTTACCGCTTCCATTAGAACTTTCAACACAAGGTTGGGCGGCAAGTGATTTGGCACACTTTTCACTTCTTCACTTATTGCCTTCTCAGAGTTTAACCTGACTTTAGTTCCGTCATATTTGATAACATGACATTCACTTAATAATTCAAGTGGAGTTAATATGCTTATCGCATCAACCATTTCAAACGCATCTATTGCGCTGAATTGATGTATTTCATAAGTAACTCCAAACAAATCAATTACTTTATTCTTTCTCATATTTAGGCCGATGGTGCAACGCCGCCCGTCACCGTAAATATGTCATCACGACTTGCTAAATCATATTCAAGTTGCATGATGACGAATGTGGTGTCGTTCAAGCTTGGGTTTAAGACTGATTTGAATTTCACACCTTGGGCAAGCTTCAAATCCGCGTTATACATGCAAGTGAAGTCAGCGCCCCACTCGTTCCACATCGGTATTCCGACAAATTCCTCAATCACCGTTATCTGTTCTGGATTCAGAATTTTGTCTTTATCCTTGACGATGAGCGTATCATCATCGATATATGCCGCAATAGAGTTCCTTTGATAGTTCTGAATCTCAAGCAGCAAGGCAGCTGCAACATATGTTGTTCGGCCTGGGTTCACAAGACGTTGATTGTTAATCGACGTATCGCATATAACAGTATCAATATCCATTTGCTTTGCCGACCACTCCACAAACTCTTTGAATGTTGGGTTTGACGGTGCAGCTTGAGTGATAAACTTAGTCCTGTTTATCTGGTTGGTGTAGCAAGTGATGCGTATGACGATGTTCGGCGGCGGCGCTGTTATCTCGACCGTTGTGACTTGCCCCTTGTAGACTAAGTTGCTACTAACAACGTTGCCTTCTCTATATCCAGCTTCAATTGTTACGTTGACGTAATTCGCCGCCAATTGGCCTTGATCACGCAGACGTTTGTTGAATGCGGTAAAGTTGGAAAGCAGGTACTCTCTCAAGTACCCTGTCAATCCTGCGACTTCGATTGTGGCCTTATTTTGCACGGAAAGTGCTGCCTTTTTGATTCGGCATCTAAGCATCAATCCTTCATCAAGCACTTGGCTTGTGCCATCCGGCATAGATAAGGTGACTTTAAGTATTCTCTTTTTCAAATTATCACCACTTCAAAGGTGTAGCAGTAAGGTTGTTTATGTCGTTGATATCATCTTGTTCAAGCACTCGTTTCGTTTCGAATGCCGTGCTGCGCGGGTCTTGAGCGCCGTTGACGTTGATGACAACATTTTTCTGACCCATAGTAATATCACGCCCACCAGGTCGACTATTCGCGGAAAGGTCGCCGCCGTATTTCTGGAATGCTTCAAGTTGGAATGCAGCAAGACGAGCGTTTTTCATCGCTTCGGCTTGAATGTTCGGTCTTACACCTGGAGTTGAAGCCAGTTGCATGTTTTTAATATAATCCCTTTGCGTGCCAAGCTTAAGGTAAGTTTGAGCAAAGTCAATATCACCTTTGTTGACTTGTCCCTGCATCAACTGCTCAACTGGTACGTTCAGGTATCCTGCAATGGCTTCTTGCAATTGCCTGTATTGCACCGTTTGGCGCGATTGACCTTGTACTGGTGCATAACGGCCCTTTGGCGCTTCCGCTCCGCTACCGCTAAGTACTGGAGTAACTGGTGCACCTTGCGGCGCTGTCGTGGCATACTCGCCATTGGATTGTCGGTCGAGAGCGGCCATCACCTTTCCAGGATACGCGCGTGTGTTCTTGCCCCAGCCGCTTCGGTCGTAGCCGCCGTGATACATCGTCAGCGCAAGATTCCAATCGCCGTTGGCTGCGTTCAGATACTCTTTCAAAAGTTGAGCGCCGCCCATAATGTTTTGTCGAGGATCATTACCATCTGTTATTCCAAGACCCTTGAAGTTAGAAGGCATGATTTGCATCAAACCAGTCGCGCCTGCTCCGCTCACAGCATTTGGATTGAATCCAGATTCGACTTCAGTTACAGCCTTCATCATTGCTACAGGTATGCCATAGCGTTTTGAAGCTTCCTCATATATTGAGTCATATGCTGTCGGATTCCCTGACCCAAGATTATTCCCTACGGTCGCGCCAGTATTCAATGCTGGTGTTCCAGGCATCGCGGATTGCCCTGCGCTGCGCCCGATTTCACCTGCCCATGCCGCCCAAGCTTGACGCTCATCAATCACGCCAGCAAAGGTTGACACAGCACTTGAAAAAAGATTTATGTCACGAGTAAAAAGAGCCTGTGCAGAACGTTGTTCAGCGGCGTTCTGTTCTTGATTCCTTTGGCGTTTAACATCGCCATCAGCCATTTGGGTGATCCATCGGTCAACCGCTCTTTCGTGACGTTCGTTGACAGCGGCCTGCTTGTCGAACGGATGTTTCAAGTCAGCGATGAAATTGTCGACAAATTCGCTCCATCCGTCAGACATTCTCTGAAACATCATCTGGAATCCTTCGACTGTATCAGCAGTTTTGCTGACAAGAGTCGAGAATGCAGGCATGACATTTTCACCAATTACCAACTCAATACGCCGCCAATCTTCTTGAATTTGCCCCATACTATTTCGTATAGTCTCAAGAGCAGCTTGCTGTCTTTGCAGCTTCGCGGTTTCTTCGTCGCTTATGCGCGTGCTTTCTTTCACAGACTGGTTGCGCTCACGAAGGGCGCGGACTTCATCGGCGGTAAAACCTGCCAGGGCACCAATAGCACGAGCGGTTTGCTCATTCACACTTCTCAGCTTTGTTCCAATTTCATCAAGCAGCTGGTTTGTGTCTTTGATGCCGCCGTTACTGTTGAAAGGACTTGTCCCCATCTTGTTCAGCAACAAGTTGTCCTTGTTCATCACATCAGGGTTGGTGTATGCATTGAATGCCAAATTAGAAGCTTTACTGATTAAATCGCGCGACCCCTGTGCGCCAAGGATGCCACCTGAACTTTCATTCAACTGTCGTTGTAGTTGCTCGACACCCATTGGAGAGAGTCCGGCTTCAAAACCAAGCTTTCTTTGCGCTTCGTATTCTTTTCGAACATCAACGATGGATTTGACGACGACGGCCAATCCTGCGACAACAGGAACGAGCGCGGCAAAACGATATGTCAGCCGCGCAAGTATTCCGTCAATTGACCCTAGCTCACCAGTAAGCGGCTTTAGCTCGCCAAAAACATCTTTGAATGCTCCAGAGAAATCTTTGCCAGCGGATTTCGCCTTTTTGTTTGTCTGATCAACCTTATCTTGCAATTGCTCAAGACGATTGATGGACTCTTTCAAGTCCACCGTATATTGAAGCACAAATTTTTCTAATGAGTCAGACACAGTTTACCCCTTGTTTGGAGTCTCGCCTCTGAGGAATGGCGCGATTAATCGCATCGATTCGCCGATGAATGCTGCAGCCATTTCGCCGCCAGCTTGTTCCCAGTAGCCTTCACGCTCGGCGTGGGTGTCTGGGTTTATACCGTTCTCCATGAGAACTGCTTCAAATACTTCTTTAAGGTTTTCCCAGTCACCAAGATGGTTGTCAATTAGTGCACCAGTGCTTAATGGGATTTCTTGTCCCACGTCAAGCTCGACTTTTGCAAAACTCAACACTTCCATCGTATACTCTGAACGAAAAGCAGGGTCTTTCGACATTGCAAATTCTACGAATCGACGCTGAATATTCCAGCCTTCCATCGCAGTCATTTTGCTGATTTTAATTTCTACTGTACGACCAGTTTGTTTGTTGGTGATCTTCATTTTATATTCCTACTGTTGATTTTATTTTATTATATAACGAACTCACAGTTGTAGTCAAACTGACTGGTTCTTTAATGGCAACACCATTTGATGATTCGTCTGCAGATTGTTTAGGGTCGAAGCTTCCTTGAATGCTAAATGACGTTTGCTCGAAAGTTATTACTATTGAGACTCCATTCAAGTTTTCTTCTGACTGGGTTATTTCAACGTCGGACATCGACATTTTACTGGCAATGATGCTTCGAGAAGTTATTGAAAATGTGACTTCGTCATCATCAAATGAATTTATGATATTTTCAATTGTAGACTGGTCATTGCAAATTACGTTTAACGCCATATGGGCTGGCATTACAACCTTTGCCGCCTGTAAATTGCTTACTGATGACGTGCTTGATACTTCGACAACCTGCATGGCTGTACCAGCAAGAGGGAATTGAGTTGTTTCTGCTGGGGATGTTATTTCTGCAGAAACAGGTGAAAGCCTTGTCCAGACAGGAAGACCTGTTGACTCATTCGTTATGGTCAAAGATTGACCAGAAAGCAGAATCGAAACGAAGTCCATCAGAACATCCCCTTGATACCATTCATCACCTTTGTAGCGACGCCAGTGACGCTGGCAGAAGTTTCTTTTATGTATGCAATGCCGCGCTCTATTACTGTTGAGTCGCCTGCCTGCGCTGTTTGAATAGACACATCCTGCTGTGTTAATATCTCATGGAAGACCAATTGTATGGGCTGAGACGTTATATTGTCAGCGTCCTGGCTGAAGTTGTTATTTTGCAGCACCATACGTTCGAATATTAGACCACGGGAATTAATTGTGTATATAGTCGACCTGTTTTGCAACATCTTAGCTATTGCATCTGATGCGCTTTTCGTCTGAGCTATCACGGTGACAGTGAGTATTCGCGGCATCTTTACTCTGCCATCGACAATATAGCTGCCGTCTTCCCTTTGGTTTTTGAATATCTTCGCTTGGAGTCTTATTTTGACGTTGACTATGGCCCATCCAAGCGTGGATACTTCTCCAAGGTTGAAGCTCTTTATCGTGAAGCTTCTGTTTGATAGACTATATGACAGTAAATCGATAGCCATTAAATGGACCCCAATATGCTCTGCACCACGCCCTTGGCAATTTGAGACGTGCTCTGTGCGCCACCGTGGCTGGCAAACACAAATGTGTATCGGTTTGTCTTGCGACGGCCTGATTGCTCTATGGAGTCACCAAGCGGACCGCTGATTATCGTTCCGTTAGAGAATGCCACCCTTCCACCGTCAGGATATGTAATGAGCATCGATGTCACATCCTGAATCGGCAACCACTTGAATCCACCTTTACGGGCAGATAATAAAAGCTTAAGATTTATGTCGTCTTCAGTGTTTGGAATGACCGCAATGGATACGCGAACGACGGCGGCTTTGTCGTATATGCAAATGCCGCCGTCGTAAGTAAGTTGATAGCCTACTGATTCAACTTCCTCAATAATTAGCGAATCCTGGTCATCAGACAAAGAACTGATATTCAGCCCAACAGGAAAAGATTGGAGAGCGACAATTCTAATGCTTGTGCCAAATCCACTAATATTGACCATGTTTACTCCGCAGATGCAGATTTAACTGCCGCAAGAATTTCATCCTTATAAGAAAGACCTTTAATGTCAATCTCATGTTCCTTTGCATAAGCCTTCAATTCAGAGACGCTCATTGAATCAAAATCAACTTTTGACTCTACTGTCTTCTCTTCTACCTGTTCTTTCTTCTCCGCAACAGGGTTTGAAGTCTTTTTGAATAATTCCGATGCGTCTTCAAATTTTTCGCCAAATTTCATGACGCCATTAGCAAAATGAATTACTTGTGCCATTATTGATTACTCACCTTTATACGTTCGCCATAAATAGACACCACTTCAGCGGTGAATCCAAGAATACCGTTTTGGATGGTGACAGTCAATGAGTCGATTCCGGCAACGTCTGCTTTCTTCAGAATAGCATCTGCAATCGACTTTCTCGCACCGTCTTCATCAACGGGTGATTTGAAAACAGTGCCCAAATAATCGACTCCGTTTTCAACATCGTACAAGTCTTCACCAAGTCGCATTTGATGCGCCGCCTTGATAACTTGTACCATGGCCTTTTCTCCTGACAGAATATTCAAATTTCTTCCATCAGGCAGAAACAGGTCATTGTTATCATTAACTTCAATCGTTAGAGTTGTCAAATTGCAAACTCCGCTTCAGCAGTTTTCTGGAATTCAGCCAACTCAGATTCTGACATGTAATATAAATTACAGCCGCCAGAGTTAAAATGCTCATAATCGGGTACACTGTCAAAAATAAAGTTGCCGTACCCAATCATGAGATATTTATAAGGCACCATTGGTATACCACCAAAACAACGTACCCCCTGAATCAACAATTCGCCATTGCGGTAAACATCTGCGCACATGTGCTCAATTGCGGCGAATATGTGCAGCTGCCAATAAGCACCGTCAACGTTAAAGCTGATATTCTGGTTAGGTACGCTGTCAAGTGGTATTTGATACATTATAAAATCTCTTGGTTGCTCACGCCAGTTTTGACTACGTTCTCAAACTTAAAGCGATATTGACGTGTTTTTACACGACCCTGAGACTGGATGCCAGGAATCACTGAACCAGTCGTCAAAGTTCCCTTGTTCAGTGTGATTACCATGCCAGAAGGGTAGGTCAGAATAAGGGTGATCACGTCTTTCGCAGAGTTCTTGCGCTTGCCTACACGGTTAGCCGCTGCCAGAACATCTAAGTTTACATCGCTTTCAGAAGTAGGGATGATGTTGACGCCTACTTCAAGAGGGTTGGCACGGTTCCAGACTACCAAGTCACCGTTCAATCCCATTGCCGCTTCAGAGATTTGAAGATCAGGCGCGTCAATCGGATCAGCATCATCTGCGAAATCAGAAAGAGTTACACCATTTGGAAAAGTGTTTGATGCCACTAAACGAATCGAAGCGCCAAAACCGGAAACGTTAATCATTACAGATTCCTCTCAGAGAGATGGCCGCCAGTTACGGCGGCAATTATTTAGATAAGAACGTCACGACCTTCAACGCGACGCACAGCATCATCTTTAGAGTAGATTAGCGTGTATGTTGCATAGTATTCGGTGCGCCCATCGGAAGTGGTTTCAGTATCAAAATCTACAGTCAGCCAGTAACCGATAGTTTCAACCTGCCGCCAAGCAGTGTTGTCACCGGAAGTTTGCGTGATGTATTGTTTCTGAATCTCAGTCAGCGCCTTGCCAACAGAGATGGTACCGTTAACCTTCGCATTGTCAACAGCAACTTGAATCATGGCTTGTACAGTCGCTTTACCTTCTTCGTTTGCAGGCACGCGACCAAGATTCAAGAACATGCTGAACAGCTGAGAAGTGATAGCAGATTTAAGCCACATCTCATTGGCATAAGTATTCATGTCAACTGCTGCGGTAGACCCGCCCATCAATACGCCGCGCTGGAAGAATGCCAAGGTTTGTCCGGCCTGCTGAGTTGCACCGATGTAGTTAGCACGGTTTTGATCAGCAGTATCTGCGCGAGAGTCAGTTGAAACAGTCACGTTGCGAGTATCAAACTGATAATACATGTAGTTTTGAGTCGCATTCACAGTATTATAGTTCGTCGCCGCAAGGATTTCAGCAGGTGCTTGGTCGATGTAATCGTTTGCAAGGTTAGTGGCGCGAATCATCATGCCAACGCCTGAGTACCCTTTCAGAGCGGTGTAGTATGACCCGATATTAGCGAACGAAGTCGAGAATAAATACATGTACATATTATTCTGCGAATGATTCCACGCTGCCACAGCGGTAATTTCTTCCAGAGTTCGGTCAGCCCCAGCAAAAAGGAATGAGCCGAAGTTGTTGGAGATTTCCACAGATGCTGCGATTGCTTCTACCGGACTTGAAACGCCCTGGCCTGCAACGGTTACGGTGCCAGTGGTGGTCCAACCCAATGCTTGAGACGGGTCGGTCGGTTGGCCTGTGACGTTGATAGACAGGTTGCCTGCGCCAGCGGTCGACGGCGCTGCTTCCAGCGTGAACTGCTGAGTATTAGCGTTCCAATACACTTCTGCATCAGCAAGTGCAGGCACCGACGTGCCACCTTCTGCTGCAAATTTAGTATTGATTGCCGTTTCCAGAAGTTCAGCCACATTCGCCAGACTTGTTGCCGCTGAAAGGTTAATTGCGTCAGTCAGGTAGTCTGTGCCATCATAAGTGATGCTTAAAATAGCGCCAGTGAATGCTTGAAACGTAGCAAGCACTTTAGGCTCAGTATCACCGATGACCATTGCTGGAATCGCAGTTGAAACAATACGCGAGAAGCTGATTGAATCAGGCGAGTTGATTTGCTTGCTGATGAATCCAAAATATAATGCTGCGCGCTTATATTCTTCGGAAGAATAACCGAAATATGATCCAACAGCATCAGCCGTTGAAAATTCTGCTACAATGCCCGGCGGCAGAACTGTATTAGAAGTCATGACGCGAAGCGACAGTTTGCGAACTGCAACAGCCGCGCCTGCTCCGACCCCTGATACAATTTTAATATAACGAGATTGACTGATCACGTCGGTGTCCTCTTATTTAATGACTTGGCTGCTGACAGATTGCCACATGAGGCTAGTGTGAATCAAAGGCTTGTCGAATCCCTTCACACGTACAGTATATCTGGCATTTGGTTGCCACGGTCCGTTTTTAATTGATTCGACAATCTTTGCTTCCATCGCAAGCCCAATTTGACCTAATGCCTGTCTAGCGTCTATTTTACCGGAAAAAATCTTTTTAGCAATTTTATTCTCTATTTCACTGCGCTCACTAACGAATAATTCATAGGCATATCTCATGAATGGTCTGGGTGGAACTTCTACCCTGACTGGCCCTTGTCCAAAGTTCAAAACGGCTATGTGACCAAATTCATTAAGCCGCGCGACTTCTGACACCAACATTCCTTCTCCACCAGTTTCTGAAGGGTATCTGGTTGAATCAAACCATCCTGCCTCAACAGTAAGACCCTTCATAGATTGAAGTGCCTTAATCTGTTTTTCTATCATTTTTGATTTTGTCATATTACACCGGAACGTCACCCAAGTCATTATTAACAGCTCTTGCAACTGCAGGAGTATCAATTGAAATTGCGTTTCTGTGAAGTATTACTAAATCAAAAGAAGGGAATGATTCAAATTGCGACATGTCATCATAAAACTTTTCATTATTATTCATGTCGATTCGATATACTGAAGCTTGGTGCTTTTTGAACCAATCTCTCAGATTAGCCTTATGAGTTATGAATCTTGCCAAATAAGTCAACACGTCATTAGCAGTAGGCTTTTCTGGATTGCCAGGAACTTCTGGAAATAAGCCGCTGATTTGAAAACGTGTAGCGTATATTTGATCTTCAATATCTTTGAATTTTCCGTTCACAAATTGAGACTCATCATTGACAAATTCACTTTTCCTCATGGACCATCCAAACGGAACTGAGAATAAAAGGTTAAACCAAATTTGGTCACCAGTCGGAATACCCTGTTGAGTCGGTTGATACTTTTTCTGGACCGGAACAGCAGAAAGGTCTGCACGACTATACGCCGCCAGACCTTCTTCAATTCGCGTTGCCAGCATGTCAATCAGGTCGACATCTGTCATATACACCTCAAGTAGACACTGGAAAGCTTTGTTTTATTTCCACGGCAAGGCAAGTCGTCCAACCATCTTGGTCAAACCATGTCGTTTCATCTTCCATTTTATACGTTTTCCCACCAAACACAAAATAGTCGCCGGAAGCGTCGCGGTCAAGGTCAACAATGTCTTTGTCTACCCAGATTTTGACATAGTTCTTTTGAAGCTCCAATCCAAGCTCGACGTATTGATTTCGAAGAACAGCCTGCACCGAAGCAAGTAGCGTGATTGGTTCTTCATAAGTGGTAACGTAGTTGCGCATTTTATCAAGAGTGCGCCCCTTGTACATGTAATATTGAATCGGTTGGCGACCGATGACCTTTGTCGCAACTCGATATAAGTTTACGCCAGGAATCCTCACCAGAATACCCCACCAATTTTACGAAATCCTTCGCGCTCTGGAAGACCGCCAAACGACAAGCCGCCGACAGCCAGTGCTTGCAGAAGCGCCCAAAGCGCCATGCCATAAGGAGTGCTTGAAAGCCAGTATTCCCAACCATCACTTGCAGGCGGCGCTACCTTATTCACGGTGATGTCACCGATTGTTGCACCAGTCACGAAGCCGCCTTGTTCAACTCCGTCACCAGAAGACACAGACACCTGTTGGTCTGTGGCTATGCATAAAAGATGAGCCGTCATATATTCCAATGCCAGCTCCAATTTACTGCCATTTAAAACACGACAAGGACTGTCTTGTGATTCAATAAATTCACATGCCATGTCATAGAATACTTGAAGCGTTGTGCCAGGGAATTTTACCTGATCAGCAAACTGTGGAAATTTTATTCTGAACTTTTCGTAATCTAATGACATGGCATTCACCTTATTTAAACGCGGAACAAATCATCTTCTTGTTCGCCGCTCAATTTAACCTTGATGCGCTTGTCAGCCGTCTCACGCGTCATAGGTGCGAACGGGTCATCTGACATGCCGCGCACTTCTTTAGCGACAGCTTTATGATTGCCAACGATGTCGTGGTTAACCACTTTAACCAGACCTTTTTCAAGGTGCTGCTTGAATACGTGATGATCTTTTAAATGTTCAAAATCAGCATCGCTTACAACGGTGACGATTCCTTCAGGAGTCCACAAAGGTGCACCATCAGCGCCTTTTGCCATTTCACCAAAGCCGGAAGTTGCCGAAGTAAGACCAGCACCGCCCTTGATCAGAATCTGTTTGCGAATATTTGGAAGAGCGCCTGAACCAGCTTTTGCATTCGGGTTTTCTTTCACTTCCGTATAGAAAGTGTAGTTGACTGACATAGACATAGTTGAAACGATGTATTTTGGCATTTTGTAGTCCTATTTATATAAGCCTCAGATAAGCCCCTACAGCCCTTGAGGTCTATTGATATGGGGCGAAGCCTTTCGACCACGCCCCATGTGTTTTACTGTGTAATCACAGCAATTAGATACCAGTCATACGGACGACTGCGAAAGGACGCTTGAGCAGAACGCCTGCTGTTGCGTTTGCGTAGTCTTCAACGTAGCTCTTAGCGCGTTTCTCAACGCCCAGAGTCATAAACTTAGTCTGGACCAGCTGACTGAATACGGAACCATCATCGCTTGAGCCATCAATTGAGGAATCGATGTGATCAGCGTACAGATATGCCACGTTCAGGAAAGTCGGGTCACTGCCAAGTGCGCCGTTGAGTTCCGGTGCGGATTTGATCTTCATCTTCGGATAAGTCTGGGTGATCCAGTCACGTACAGAAATACCGAAGTCGGTGGTGTTTGACAGCCAATCAATAGAGTTGGTCGGAAGCGCCAGAGTCATATCAACCTTCTCTGGATCAATCTGGTCCTGAGAGTTGACACGGATTTGACGAACCATCAAACGGATGTCTGCAGTCACCTGTTGGAAGGTCGCAGTAGCCCAGCCGGAAGTGGTGTTTGAAGTCATTGCCGCTGGCAGGTTTGGATCATTCAGGAAGCCGAATGTGCGGTTGTTCCCGTTATACCAACCATAGAAGCCGATTGCGTTACGCATGATTTCCAGAGATACAGCAGCCTGCTGACGCTTGGTCTCTGCGGAGTTCAGACGCATCGCAGACGCGCGACCTTCTTCCAGCATACCGACTGCCATGCCCATTTCACCGCGAACGATGGAACGACGTTCAAAGTTTACGTTCCAGCTTGCCAGAGGAATAGAGGTGAAATCACCATATTCAACTGCGGTGCCAGCTGGTTCAACGATGCCCTGAACGATTTCCGCATCTTCCCACTGACCAACGGTGTCAATACCAACCAACTCGTCGATTTTACGAGCAGCGGTCATGATTTTGACGAAGCCAGGCAGCCACTGTTGCAGGAACTGCAGCGGGGTCGGGATTGATGGCGTGGTCTGCGGCGCAGTAAACGCGGCGTCACCTACGCGGAAAGCGCCTGCACGGTTTAAGTGCTCAATCTGATCACGCACAATCGCGGAATCAAACACAATACCGATACGAGCAAGCTGGGAAACAGCCGCGTCGGTTACGGATTGCATATCAAAAGGACGCACCTTGCTCGCTGGGAGGCGAGAGTGTGTTTGGCTAATGCGAGTCATTATTCACCTGCCTATTAACGAGTCAATTGTACAATGGTATAAGTGGAAGACTGGACGCTTGGGCCGGAAAGGGCAATAGTCGTCGGGTCAATCACAATACCGCCTGGGATGGCAACCATGCCAGTTGGCAGTGAGCCAGTATAGGCGATAATTGCACCGATAGGCAAGTTGTTCGGGTTGTTGCCGCTGGAAATGCCTTTAGGTACATAAGCGAGCAGGTCGCCGTAGTTCAGCGTCTGCGGGCTGGTGCTTGGGTTGAATACTTCAACTACGAGGCCCGTGCACATATCATAGAACTCGCCTTCGCTATATTGAGGCAGAACCATGCTGGCACCCAAAGGACCAGTAGAGTTGCCATACAGCGCGTAACGCTTGCTATTGCCGAGGATGCCGTAGTAGTTGGTGCCGCCAAGCTCAACTTCAAAGTCCTGCGCGCCCAAAGTTTTGGTTTGACCAGTACCCATTAAGGATACGTCAGCCTTAAAACCGAACACACGGCTGATGGCGTTTACGTTTGCGCCTTCGTTGGCGTTGGCAATTCGGCCTGGCTTCCCACGCTGTGGGCCGTCGCGAACGATGTCGCCAGGAAAGCCAGTTGTATATTGACGGCCTACACTAGTTTGGAAAGTCATGTTTATTCCCCTTTCAACCAAGCTTCAAATGCTTCGTCAGTTGCTGCAGAATCCGCAGCGGCCTTTTGTTTTGCGACTACACGCTGTTTTTGACCGTGTTCAACGCCGCGCAGATAATTATCCACCACGTCAAACTCAGCACCATCAACGCACTTCAAGCCTAACTTTTTAGCGCCATATTTCGCTACGGACTTGGAGTCCATAGTTGCATGATCAAAGGCACCAACAACTTTAGACAGGCGCTGGTAGAGGCTATTCTTACGAGCAGAATCAGCGTAGAAAGCAGCAACTGCTGAATCAGATGCCATTGAGTGTTCCCCTTTTGCTGGACCTGGCGACGCTTTCGCCGCTTTTGTCGGTTTGTCATCTTTTTCGACCGAAGCCCCCTTTACGTTGCTGTTTTGCAGGCCGCTAACCACATCTTCAGCTTTGTCGCAAGGTGATACATCTTCAGCCTTGACTTCAACTTCTTCTTCGTCTTTGACTTCGGCTTCAACTTCTTCTTCATCACCTACCGCACCACCTTTCAGTTTTGCAATAAGTGCTTCGATTTGGCTGATCAGTTGCGGAAGCTCGCCGCCAGCGTGAGATTCAGTTTCAACTTCAAACTTCTCTTCACCTTCTGGAGTCTCTTCAGCTTCTGCTTTGACTTCTGGATCAACCATCACTTCTTCACGTTCTTCGGTTGAATCCTTCTCTTCTGCTTTCACTTCAACTTCGTCCTGATGAGCAGCTTCGGTGCTCTCTTCATTCAGAAATTGTTCGAGCGCAGGGATCAGTGATTTCAGCTGTTCAACAGCATTATCACGCGCTTTACCTTTTAACGGTTTTGGCATGTCTAAATCCTCGTTGGATGGTGTTACAGTCGTCAAACAAAGATGGTCAAAGCAACGACCATCCAGCACCCGTGCACCTGGTACTCGACCAACGTCCACGAGAGCAATGTGGTTGCCGCGAAGAGTTGTCTGTACCACTTCATACGGCTGCCCGTCAAACTCTCCAGACTGTATGATGAATTCACAGTCATAGCCCAAAGACAAGTCAACCTTTCCAGAGTCGATGGCCTTCTTCAGACGACGGCTAAAAACTTTAAGGTCGCCGCGCATCCATGGCTTGTCATAATAAACATTGCCAGTTAGAACGCCATCAACGCCATACTCTTCGGGTGCTGTGTTATCCTCATCACCTTCGAATCCAGAAAGCATTTCGTGATTATCGATGAAAGGGATATTTTTGAATGAATCTATCGCTTCGGGGTCTTTCACCGCTGACTCTGGGCGATAAACTTTTACGATGCGATTCGGATCACCATCAAGTCCAACCTGACCTGCAGAATAATCAAAAATGCCAAATGACGAAATGGGACAACCCACAATCGTCAAGAATCCATTTTTGTCAATTTCGCGTGCCGTTTGCATTCGCATCCACCCTCAAATAAGTATTGTGTATTATATCTAATGAAAAAAACTTAGGCAAACAATAATTATGGTTTGAATATGTATAACAACCGATATAGCCGCGCCTTAATTAGTGTGATACGGATGATACGGATAAGATGAGGCGTATTTTTTATCCGTATCGGTGTATAAGCCGCGCTATCACTGGTGTGCTACGGATGATACGGATGATACGGATACTTTTCATATATAAGAGTTTATAAAAAAATAAAATTAAATTAGATATATAATTTTAAATTAATTTATTTGAATTCCTATAAAGTATCGCGGCAACGCGTATCATCCGTATCATCCGTAAGATTCTTTTGAAAACAACTACTTACTTGATACGGATGATACGTCATTATACGCGTAAAATCCTGCGACAATCCATTGCCAGGCGATTCAGTGAATATTAAAAAGCACTCCAGCAACTAAAATGCCAATCAGCATCGAGTCGTAAACAGCCCATTTCCAAGAAAGCAAAGAGTTGCAATTAATATTTCGCACTTTAACGTAACGTGACTGAATAATCTTTTGCATAACTTCCTCTTTAGTTCAACTTAATTGCGGTGATCTGTCCGTAAACGGTAGATGTCAATGCGTCTGTGCATTGATAGTTTAGATACACGTTGCCAGGCGCGGCAAGAGTAATTATCTTTGTTGGAATATTGCCGCCGAAACGACCTGCAGCCCGGATGCCAGCTGACATGGCAAATGCATCATCCGTAATATCTGAATTGCTTGTTGACAATTTGACTGTAATTCCGGTATTCGCTTGAACGCCTGCTGTCGCGACAGTCAACTGACTTGCTGTTACAAGCCATTTCCCTGCAGGAAGGTTTAAGGTTGCCAGATTGACCAAAGTTGTTGGAGGATTGCTGACGCTATTAGTGGCATTCTGGACGGTACTTGCTGCTGCATTAAGCACACCAGACCCATCAATTGATAGAGTTGTACCGACCTTTACGCCGCCTAAAGTAGATGCTGAGGCAATCGGCAATGAGTATTGGGTGACGCTGATTGTACCATCACCTGCTACGCTTATTCCGGTGCCTATTTTGACGCCGCCGAGCACAGAAGCCGTTGCCGCTGGTAACGTGTATTGGTTGCCGCTTGATTTGACCACTTTAACGGCGACAGCATTCTTTGACCCTCCAGACTCCATTCCTATAATCACTGCTTCTCCAAAAGCGATGGTGATTGTAGATGCAGTTAAACCAGTCTGCACGTCTGTTATGTTCATTTTGGGAACTGAAAGTGTCAGATTCGGCTTGCTGGTAGAATCGCCATCATTACCGATCATAAAGAATTGACCAACTGAATTGTATCCAGACGCCAATGGCGGACTCAATGGAACAATCAGGTTTTTATCGGATGTAAATTCTGAAACAATCGCCAAACCGTTAGCATATACAGCAGGCAATACTGGCGTTTGTCCAGATAGAGGAAACGTGCTGATTGGTATCGTCATAATGACCTCAAATGATTGGTATTTTTCTGCACTTGCAGTGTATTGCCCATCCAGGAGGACCGATGTCACCCTTTTTGAACTTCAATTCGCCGCCAACTTCCCATAGGCGCTTGTCATCAAGTTTGAATCTCATTCCGTCGACGTGTTCATGAGAGATTCGCGGCTCCTTTCCTGCTCCTGAGTGCGCCCACTCAAATTCTTCGACTCCATTCTGGCGCATCCTTTCATCGCTTAGAACGCAATACAATTTGCTTGTCTGGTCTTTAGCGATCAAGTCGACTCTCTTTGCAGAGAAGTGTTTTACGTTTCGCAATGCCGCCTGAATGCCTGACGTGCCTTGCTGGGCTGGGTCGGGAGAAGTCAGCGAAAGCATGACTGCTTCGTACACTCTGTTGTGAATATCCTCGCCGACCTTAGTCACTAGAGTCGTGTTAAACTTCTCGCTTGTTCTAAGAGTGTTCTCAACGAATTTGTTATATGTGGCCTTTGGCGCTTCTATGCCTGCGGACTTAAGGCTTGCGAATGTAGCAGAAGTGGCACCCTTTTCGACCGATTTGATAAAATCAGCGGCAATCTTCGACCCAACACGTGCAAACGCCTTTGCCCATTTCAGTTGCAGCCGTTTCATAAGGGTCTGGAATGTCGAATCAGCAGAGTCTTGCGCAAAAAACTTCTGCACCTGCTTCTTGTCAAGCCATTCTGAAATGCCTGCCTGATAGTCATCAATCATCGCATAGCAAAGACCTTTCATCTCACGACGGTAGGCCATCGCAATAGCGTTTGATGGGATTATCGGACTGCCGCGCCCGATTCTATCGGGTGAGCGGCGTTCACGTTTTTTCGAAGCTTTAAAAGCCATATCAACCTTGCTTCGGTGAATTAGTAGGATTATTGAGTGCTCCGTATGCTTGAGAGCAATCACCCTTCAACCACTCTTTGAATGAGTTCACATCTAATTCGTGGATTGAGTCGAATCCGTTCCAACCGTTACCAAATGATGCCTGATAAGCTTCTTTCGCTTCTTCTGCTGAATCGAATCCAAGCATGCACTTGTGTTCATCAAATTCGCCAGAATAATTATCATTTTGGTTAATGATGAATACTTTAGGCGACTTCATATTTGGTCCAACAAAGCAGTCGACTTCATCACCATCAGCGCCCTTGGTGCCTTTGATAAATCCGTAATGGTGCGGCATCTTAACTGCCCATTCACCATCAAGACTGTTACCCCTGCGAATGCTGTTGCGAGGATTCTCAATACCAAGAATCATCCCGTGCAACTTCATCTTAGGCAGCGATGCGGCATCCATCTTCCCTACATTGTGTCGCAAGTTTACGACATTGCCTTTTACGCTTGGAAGCGTAGACGGCTGCACCGACCTTGCATCTTTTTGAGGGTCAAAATCCACATCCTGACCTTCTTTAAGATAATAATCAGCAATACCCTCCAGACCTTCTTTCAGTTGCGTTAGGACATCAACGTGATGGCTTGATTCGTCATCGGTATCATCCATGTTAATCTCAACTGGCGCCCTGTCAGGGTTTTCCGCCAACTCACCACGCGCGGCACCTTCTGGCATAATACCTGTTTCGCTATAGAACTGGCCGCCAATCTTAACGACATCAGCTTTCGCCTGTTCAATATCGGCCTTACCTTGCAGGACTTCACCAGCAGACTTGCCAAGCAATGCCATATTCTCTGGAGACATCCCTGGGGTTTCTTCTGCTGCGTCTTCCGGCAGACGGTTGTAGCCGCTGTTTTTGTCGTCTTTGATGCGGTCGCGCTCTTCATCAGGAGAAATGACGCCAGCATCAATGAGAGTTTTGCCAGTGTTAGCTCTCTTGTCGTTGATTTCTGCAAGTTGAGTGGCAGTAAGTGAGCCAACTGGTTCCCATGCAACCTTAACATCGACTTCCACCCCTTCTGATTTGAGAAGGATTTTATAATGGCGGTCGAGAATTTTTGTCAGGTCATGTTGCTGGCACGTTTCCAACTCTTCGTGATAGCTGACCATCTCAAATTCACCAGTGGCGTTAAAGCCTTTTGGCGAAGTCCCAAGCAGTTTGGTTGACGGAACTTTTGCGATTGCAGCCACCAGCTGGTACTGGTTCATGATGATGCTATCGAAGTCTGACAAGTTGATGTCGAACTGGTCCATCTCTTCTTTTTGACCAAGCACTTTGACTGCATAGTTGTCGCGGTACTTAATCCACATCATCAGACGTTCAGCAAAAGACCTCTCATTGGCAATCGCCTTGTCAACGTCGGTCCGCAGCGTCGTTGTACGCTTGGACATCGCCAGTAATGGCGCTTCGTTGGCGGTACGTTCAGCGGCATAGATGCGTTCATAAATCTGCTGAGTCAGAGGAATGCCGCCGTAAATATAAGTTGGCTTGAGAATATCAGCTGGCTCATCATTGCGCAATATGATGAGGTGACTGCGATGATAACGTTGTCCGCTGATCACCCAGTATTCTGGATCATAGAAGTGCTGTGATGCAGGGTCTGCTGTGTTTTCAGACGTCAGAAACGGCATCATCCAATAAGGGTCAACCTGAATGATTCCCTTATAAGACCCCTTTGTCACACCATCAATGTTAAAAGGCTTGCTGTAATATTCTGGGTCATCGCTACGCACATCAAATATGATGACGCGGATACCAAAAATATTTTTGAATCGTTCGGCTTCAACTAAGTGCTCTTTGATATTAAATTCTTTATCAATTTGCTTTAGGCGTTCGCTTGCCTGTACTGACAATTCTGACTCAGAACTGGATTTGACTTCCCAACCTTTACGGACCGCATCGCGGCCTACCATGGAACACGCCTTGTTCACCAGCCAATGCTGTGCGATGATGGCACAGGCTTGATAGCCGATGAATGACTGTGACAAATACCAGTTTTGAAGTTGAATAGGTACTGTGTATGGGTTGACTTGCCCTTCTGAACTGATGTTCTTTAAGGCATTATCCATAACCTTTTTGGATACTGTTGCGGAATCGACTGAACGACCTTTTATGATTGCAACACCATCGCCATTAATATCAGGCTCATATAAAGGGAAGTCATCAACCGTTTTAAAGGTCGGTCGATTGCTTTCAGTCTTTTCCCAGCGTTGACCGCTGCCGCGCCTTTCAAGGCGTTCAAACGGTGCCAATGGGTCGCCTGGCGGCATCTCCGCTGGTTCGGCTTCTGGTTGCGTCTTCTCCCAGAGTTTTATGCCAAGAATTTTCATTGTTAACGCCACCTGACAGTGAAAGGGAATCAATCTATATTATAAATATTCATGTGTTTGTAAGCAAATGATATGTATGGTGATCATAAATAGTTCATAAAATATTTTGCTTTTGTATCATTTTGAGTTATATTTTAGTTAACCAAACGAAAGGAGATTGAAATGAGCACAACAATTGTATTTGTCGTCTTGCACAACGGCGAAGTCGTTAACGTATGCGAATATGAAGAACTGGCAAAGGCCACTGCTGCGCGATATGAAGGTGCTACTATTGACCCGTGGATTTTAGATGCGCGCAACGTCTTGCAGGCGACTTTGGATGAGTGGCTATTGGGTCGCAAGGTCTATCCAGTAGACGACATCGACTCCATTCAAGGTGAAACAGTATACTTTGAAGATGAATGCGTTCGCGGCATCGGCAAATTTATGGGATTGTGCCCATCTTCATCCAAAAATAAATTTTATCGTATTCAAGTTGAAGAAAACGATATGTTTGACAAGGTCACGCGCTCGATTGTTCCTGGCGGCGGCACTCCAATCTTTATGGCAGAATCAGACATCAAGGGGATTATCAAATGAGAACTTTAACCGAACTCGATGTTTTGAAAGATGTTGCAGCCGCGCTGGGCGTTGAAGTCTCCGAAAAGTCGACACTGGGTGCGTTGCGTCGCGATTTACTCGAAGCCGTCGACCGCAACGATTTTGACCGTAAGTGTTTGCAAAAGAAGATTCGACAGGCAGTAAGAGCGGGTAAGCGATTCCGTGCCAGGTCGTTTGCCGCAAGAAAGCTTGACCTTCAGCACGGAATGCTTTAGTTGTTAAAGGTTAGAGAAGAAGCCGGATGCTGCAACAATTGGTTTCATCAATGCCATGATTGCGGCATCCGCTTTGTTAGGCGATTTGACTCCACGCTTTGCCATATCTTTTTTCGATTCAACTTTGAACTTACCAAGAACAGACGTATCTTTGCGCGGCGCTGACATCTCAAAAAGAAACGTCTCAATCTCTTCCGCAGTCCAAGCAGGAATACCAAGTTCTGGGATGCCGTCTGTGTCGATGGAAATCAACTCATCAGTCGGATATACGGCCTGCCCTGTCGCATACTCATATGTCTTCCTGAATCGTTCGGCAATCTCAGTCCATTTTTGCGCTTTTATGTTTGCGAAATGGTCTTTATTGAGTATTTCAACGTGTGGTAACTCAAGGAAAACGTCATCAGGATCATCAACAGCACCTTGCGCGTTGAACGCATTAAATTCGATTCTTGGGAATGTTGGATTTTCATGGATTGCATACTCATTAAGCTCATCAAATTTTGAACCAGAAAATGCACCAACACCGATGGCGTCATAGGTGATTGATGCGCCGAATGTCAATGCGTCTTTCCAGACTCCGCTTGCGGACTTAAGCAATTCATCTTCCAGACCTTCCCATGTCTTGATGCCACGTAATACGTTGCCTGTGACAAATGCTGTGGCGTTTAAGTCGTCGCCGTCGTCCGCCACGTCGAAGCCTATACGGTTAGACCCTGACAAGCTCCATCCCAGCGTAGGGTGTTTGTGGAGGTTTAGCGCGGCTTTGACGAATGCACGGTTGATGACCGACTTATCGCCGCCTGTCTTCGGTACTCCGCCATAAACGTGTTCTGCCTTTTTCGGGTCGCGCTCATACATGCCAGCGATAACGTCCAGCATTGTTTGCGACAAGAATGGATTGTCCTGCCAGTTAATCTTCTTAACGATGGCATTTTTAGGCGGTCGCATAACAAAGTTCTGGTAGACGAAATCAGCCTCTTCATCAGGGTTAAATATGATCCATATTTCTGACCCTTCCTTACGAATTGTCGGCTCAATAATGTCCCACTGCTCTTCAGTCAGCGCGTGCGCTTCTTCAAGCCAAAGAACGTCAACACCTTCTGTTGATTTGATTTCGTCAACGTTGCGTGCGATACCGTAAAATAAGAATTCAGATTTTGTTCTTTTATGTTCAATAGAGTTCTTTAATAAATTGAACTCATCTTTAAAATCAGAAATCTCTATTTTGTCTTTTAATAGCGTATATACTGATTCAGAAATCTTGTTCTGGAATTGTCGAACGCAAAGGAATTTTAATTTGAAGTTTGCCGCCAAATAAATAGCAAAACCAGCGGCATCGTGCGATTTGGAAGATGCACGACCGCCGTATATGACTTTGTATCGCGCTTTCGTCTTCCAGACTTCTCTTAAAGCAGGATTCAACTGGTACATGACTTTCCAATTATGTGTTAATATTTTATTCATATTATAGTTTGCTTGAGACAGCTATATCAAGTAAAATTGTGATTCCAGCTTAGTAGTGGATAAAGGGTGATCTTTTTGGCCAGATTATTTCTGGCCATTTTTTTAATTTAAATTCACAAAAAGTTTGCCTTTCTGAAATTCTGCATTATAATCATATTAACTCAAAACCGGAGGTAATATGAAACTCATCGACCGCGCCATCAAAGCCATAGACAACCATTCCACCGCTATTGCATTTGTGATGGGATTCTGTTTTACTGCTGCGTTTGGCGACGTTCACACATTCAAGTCTGTCATCTTGTGCTGGTCCATCTGGTCCCTTATTTCTCTGGTTTTGATTCTTCCGATGACGTGGCTTGTTCTTACTTGTCTTGAATCTCAAGGTGAAGACTGATGAGACTATCAATCAAAGAGCGGGCAAAGCGGCCCAAAAGGAGTGAGCCAAAGGCCAAATACACATGCGTTGGCGGACCGTTCGACGGTCAAGTGATGTGGCTTTCAAAATCTAATCCATCGACGGTTGAGTTCAGCCTTCGTGGAATGCGCGGCAGATACCTGCTAAATAGAGAAACAAGTGGCAGTACATTTGTGGAGTGGAAAGAAAATGGCAAATGAATTAACCTTAACGGTGCCAAAAGAAGTGCTGGACAAGGCATATGCAGATTCTGTAAAAGAATTAGCTGGAGTGCTTGGAATTGAAGCTGAACGTTGAATTCATTTTCAATTCCTAAAAGATACTCTTCAAATCAAAGAGAATAGAGAGGCTGGAAGCGGTACGCCTTTAGCTCTAGCAATCCTCTATGCGGGACTTGTTTTGCAATCTGGAGATGAACTGTGAATCGTTGGTGCAGTTGGAAGCTTAAGCGACTTGCCTGGGCCAATGCCGCCAATTCTGCTGGCCCAATCACCGCTGGCGTTGGGTCGGTATGGGATGGTGAGGGCCGTTGGGACTCGCTGTGTGGCACGCGCCTATTCTTTCGCGTAAAATAATATTCACCCTTCCCGATGTGGGAAGGGAATTTAAAGAGGTTATCATGAACAACACTTTATCACAACTGCTAATCTGGACCATTGCGGCTATCATCGGCACCGTTATTATGATGTCAAGCGCAAAGGCTGAAACGGATATTTGCGGCAGACTTATTTCTGAGAATGGCGAGATTTATTATGGCAACTCAAAAGGCGATTATATATCGCCTGAAGTTTGCGCTCAGAAGAAAGCAGAAATGCAAAAGCAGTATCATGAAGATCAATCCATATCTCAGGCCGCGCTGATTGAATTAAGTATATCAGCCATCATCTTTCTAATCGTTTTTATGCTCATTATTAAACCAAATAATGACAGCAACCGTCATATTCCTCTCAAAAGAAATTAAGGCTATAATACGGTTGTCGACAAAACGAGGACCGTAAAATGCCAAGGCTAATATTCAAAAACAACTTTGAGGTCGCGCTGGCCCAGCCAACGACGACTTCAGACACAGCAATCACAATTCGCTCAGGGTCGGGCTTTCCGACCTTGGCCGCGAACGAGCGTGTAGTGGCGACAATCGTCGACGCTGCAACAGGCCTCCAATTTGAAATCGTCACAGTAACAGCCGTAGTTGGAAACGTGCTAACCGTGCAGCGTGCACAGGAAGGTACTGCAGCGCGTGCATGGGCAGCTGGTGATTTGCTTTCCATTCGAACAACTGCCGCGACTTTGACGGGTGCTGTCCGAAACTTTGGAGAGATTCCTAACGGAATAAATCTCAATGCCTTGACTGGTTCATGGTTTGGACAGTATTCCCAACCGATAAGCTCAGCGGCAAGCACGGCCCTGAATTATCCTGTTGATAGTGCAGGCGTGTTGGAAGTCCAGCAAACAAAGGCTAACTCGATAGAAGGTTGCGTGCAAATATACAGAGCGTACAACTTCCCATTTAACTACACCAGGACATATGATTCTGTAAGTGGATGGACAGAATGGCGCAAGTTTTTCACGAGTGGCGATATAATTCCAGTCGCCAACGGCGGCACAGGGCAAACTACCATTCAGGGTATGAAGTCCGCTTTTGGATTTGGCGCAGTCGCTGATCAAAACATCGTCCCGACTTCCATGGGCGGTACTGGCTCAGCAGACAATGCTCAAGCTTGGCTAAATATTCGTCCACAAGGGTCAACTCCGCTGGCTGGCGACCCTGTGAATGATTACGATGCTGCAACTAAGCGTTGGGTCGAAAACTTAGTTAACACAGGCACCGTTGGCCCAAGCATGAACGGTGTTATGAACTATGGCGTTGGTGACTTCCACTTACGCGACAGTCGTGCATATATTCAACCGTATGAAGTCGTGTCTGATGGACAGTTATTGAATCGAGCGGATTGGCCTGAACTTTGGGCTTATGCTCAGATGCTGTCACCTATTGCCGATGCTGACTGGCTTGCAAACCCAGCGAAACGCGGCAAGTATTCTCTGGGTAACGGAACGACGACGTTTCGAGTGCCTGACAGGAACGGTGTTCAAACTGGTTCCATACAGGCCTTATTTGGCAGAGGTGACGGTGGGAATTCATCATCCAACGGGGTTGTGTCTGAATCAGGCGCTCCAAATATAACTTACACAGCGCCGCACACAATGGTGACATTGGCTTCTTTGCCAAACCAGGTGGCGACTAACGGTGCTTTTCAGTCAATAACTTCGGGTGACTCTCCTGCGGCAGCAGGCTCTGGGTCAAGATTCATACAAACAAACTTTGACGCCTCTCGCTGCAGTCCTGTTTATGGTCGTTCAGCAGCGGAAATTGTTCCGCGTAACTTCGTAGGAGTCTGGGTTATTCGTGCATCGGGCGGATTCGTTGCCGCGAATACGTCTTGGAGCGTAATAAATGCAGACTCAAGCGCACCAGTGGCAGGCACCGTGGTTGTCGGCGGCAAAGTGGAATCAAAATATAGCAATCCTAGTTCATCACAGTTTGCACGCCTGTACTCAAGTGCTTCATGGGGTTCTTCTAGTTGTGCCGTCGTAGAGGCGGAGGGTTCTTCCAAGCACGCTTATAAATTCTATGAAGATGGCACCGTTGACTTCCGACAGTCAGGGAAGACTAACCCATTCCGCATGTATACAAATTTGGGGACATGGAATGGCATCACGGATGCCTCGGCAGCAAACCTGACCACTAACGGAATGGACAGAGTGGCCATCGCGAGTGGATCAGATACTCTGGTGCGCGGCTATTCTCTCGGAGGAATCAAGCCTAATGGCTATCCGACCAAGGTTGGATACCATATGTACTTACCAGGGAATGATGCATTCGGCATAGCTTGCGTGGTAATCGGTGGAGATAACGGAAAATTTTGCCGTTACTTTTTTGACATTGGTGGTCAAATATATGGTTCAACCGATTACGGTAACTTCAGTTATACAAAAAATGGCACTTCTGACTCACGTGTAAAACACGGCATCGCCCCTGTTGGAGTTGATAAATCATACTCTAATATTAAAGGACTGGAATTTGTAGAGTTCATTTATGACAATGACGAACAAAATCGAGTTCGGCATGGCATTATTGCACAGCAAGCAGAGGTCGTTGAGCCTTTATATGTTAAGACGCGTAAGTATGTTGGCAGCAATCCAGGAGAAATTGTTGAACAAAAAGAACTTGACACAACACCTATGCTTTTGGATACGATGCACGTGGTGCAGGAGTTGATGAAGAAGGTCGAGTCACTAGAGGCAGAGATAGCCGCGCTAAAAGCAGCGAAATAATTCACTCAAGGCGCTGAAAAGCGCCTTTACTTTATGCACTATTAAGTTATACTCATTATACGTTAACAAGTGAGGTGAATGAAATGAAATTTGAAGACATCGACAAGGCCCAAAAAGCAAAGGTGCTGCCTAAATATGTCATCTGTGGTATTGATCCTGAAGACAACCGCTTGGTTTTCTTGAAACAAGTTGATAGCAATGATTCTGGCGACGCAGTTAATTGGTGCATTCCTTTATTTGAGACAGCAGAAGAAGCCCAGAAGGTATTATCAGAAAGCGATTTGCCTAAGCACTATAATGTGGTTTCACAAGATGAAATGGCAAAATTAGTGTTTAATTCATGGACGTTGGGGGATAAATAAATGGATAAAGAGTCACGGCGATTTGCATTTTGGGGCACGGTATGTATTGCCGCGCTGTTTGGTATCGCTTACGCAATCACTTACGCTGCTGCGGCATAATTATGATCATCGATATTGAAAAGGCTCTCAAGCGCGAACTGACGCCAGGTGCAACTCCTGGCGAGGAAGCCTACTACCGACCGAAAGCGCAGCGCACCAATGAGATTCCTGTCGTTAAGCGGACAGTGAATAAGAACGGTCAAAGGTCGCGACCGCGCTCTATCCGGTCCGGTGAAAGGCTGAAAACGATTCGCCAGTGTCTACAACGTCTCGAAATCATGGGTTGTCGCGCTTATATCGACCCTGATGGAAAGGTTATGGTGAGAATTGGCAATAGTACACAACTGCAAGACGGATTACCCTGCGGCGAATCCAGACCCATAGCAAAAACCGACCGTGTGGCTACTGGCCGCGAGGTTGAGGAAAGTTGGTTGGGTGCTTTCTTATTAAAATATTGAGGTTAACATGAATCAAAATGAATCAGTAGCATTCTTACAATGGCTGGAAGGTGTGGTGGAATATTACGCACCAAAGGACCGCTTCATCTTTCAAGGTAAAAGCTACAAGCGCAAAGGGCAGGCCCAGAAAGCAGCGCGCAAGTACTGGAAAGAGGTTTATTCAGAATTTTTTCTCTCAAATGGGTATCATCGGCGCAACGGTATCCGGCGACCCTGCACAATTGGTATCGATTGATGAACGTTGATTTCGTTATGTTCTTGATTATATTAGCAATAAGTGCAGTTTTTGTTGTAGCTATGATTGCGCTTATTGATTGGTTGGATAAATAAATCCAATCGTCACAATTAATAAATCGATTTGAATGCCGCGCTATGCGGCTTTATTATAGTTATTGTTAATCACCCAAATATTAAAGGTAATGATATGTCAAATAAAAATGATTCTATGAGCCACACTTACACTAAAGGCAGCGGCATTGCTTTTGGTTCAAGTATCAAACTTGACGCTCCACCTTGCTATTCTGATGGATTGGAAGTTGGCAACCGTGACTTGACATGGGTTTTACGTCGCCAATCCGATTTAGAAGAGAAGTTGGAAAATATTGAGCGTTCTCTTGAAAGTCTGCGCGACCAGCTTTTTGGTTGTTCTGAAGATGATTCTAAATCTCCAGAGTATTGTGTTAATCATGGTTTGATTGATAATATGCTCGCCATAACCGCTCGATCAATTGGTAAAACTGTGTCCATTGAGTCGTTGATCAGCCAGATTGCTGATGGATTTGGTGATGCCCATAAGAGTGAATAGTGGGTGTTGCTGATTTAACCGTGAATCGTGGGTCGCTTAGGGCGGCCCTTTATTTTGCCTGCCGCGCAGGAGTGTACTGCAAATTTCCTGTGGGTACAAAATAGTACGGTACTGTCCAGGACTTTTTCTTTGAAAAGTTAGTGGACCAAATGTGTCGTATTTTGATTAGTGTACTGCAAATTTCATCAAGTACCAAAACGCACCAAAAGACCCATGCCATAAAAACCACACGAACGCAATAATCAATCGCCGTTACAGTTTCCAGCGTTACAATTCGAAAGCGAATGATTCGACGCATAATAATATGAAGCATAATGATTCGAAAGCGAATGATTGCGTGTAGGATGATATCGGTGGGGATTATTCTAGATGTCGGTAATTTCGCATGCGTACTATTTTCGGGCGAAGGGTCCGCATATTTCTCGTTTTAGTTCGGAACGAAGGGAAAGTTTTGCGCCTTTATAAAACAACGACTTACGCGACCCGCCCTAACGGTCCGATATAGGTGTCTATATAAAACAACGACTTACGCGATGTTCTCCATTTAACGTAATACCCGTTATGCGAACTAAGGAGCATCTCGACGAAGATTATGCGACGACGAAGGGAAGGATAAAGGAGTTTTCGCGGAGAAGCGCATCGAGATAGGGACGAAGAAAAGCCGCGACTAAGCGCGGCCTATTAGTAACGGAAGGATATTATAAGGAGACAATTTTAAAATAAGTTACTTCGCCGCCGAGTTGCGGTACAGCGAGATATTCGCCGCCGATTTCGGTAATCGTATAGACGAAGCCGTTAATCGTTACGCGGGATGATACGATGTCCTCGTCGCGATACTTGTAAAGGTCGAGGAAGTTGATCGGCTCATAAATAGGTTCGATAGTTGCGTCTACGTTAGAGAGATAAACGCTCTCTAAGGTTTCGCCAAATACGTTAGAGTTTTCGGAAGTCTCGACGCGAGCGGAACGGATAGCGGCTAAAGTAATCATAATAATCTCCTAGTTGGTCGGGCGGGTAGCGACCTATTCGCTACCTCATCCCCTCTCGATATAAAACATTATAGTCTTAGTGTACGAAGAAGTAAAGCACTTTTTCGTTATTCTGCAATAAAATATTTATAAGCCTTATCGCCTTCTACGTCGATATACTCGACGATAATTAACGCTTCGCCGCGCGGCGTAACCGTCTCGATAAGGGTAACGGCTTCGTCGTCGGTCTTCGCGAAGCGGATGGCGCTACGTTCGGCGTACTTAATATCGTCGAAGGAAAGGCCGACGAAAGCGACCGCGCGGACCTTAATAATGGTGGATTCTAGTTCCGCGTTAACGGCGGCGATAAGAGAGCGAACGGTTAAACGGTCTTCGTCGTAAGTAAGGATAGAAGAGATTAAAGTGGTCATAATAAAACTCCCGATGCTAGTAGAAGGAAGGGCCATCGCCCGTCTCGATATAAACAAGTATACGCGAGTGTACGAAGAAGTAAAGAAAAAAGATAAAATAATTTATCTCATTTTTATCGAAAAAGTGCTTTACTTTTTTCTACACTATATTATAATGTACTCATATCGGGACGGGATGAGTTAACGAATAGGTCGTTAACGCCCGTCGAGAACTAGGAGTTTAAAATGGCTATTCTTAACGTTTCTTCTATCCGTAACGCTATCGTCGAGAACTACGGCGTAAAACAAATTTTATCCGAAGTCTACGCCGCGAACGTAGACCAAACTATCGAGGCTGGTGGGGTAACGGTCGCCGAGGCTTTTAAACTTTACGCGGCGTTACCGGAATCGGACCGCGAAGCCTTCGAAGTAAACGTTAACGGATATTTCTTCGAAGCGGTCGAAATCGGTAATATCTTACTCGTTATGGGCGAAGAAGAATTTGAGACCTTCTCCCTCGTCGAAGCGTAAGAGAGGATTTTTAGAGCGTCGTGCGCGGCGCTTTAATAAAATTCTTTCGCGCCTAGCGCCCTAACAAATAGGAGTTTATTATGGTTAGCTTAAATCGTTTCTCGACTAGCGGCGACGTTATCGCAACTAAGACCGCCGACCTCGTTGCATTTTATAATGCAAATTCCGGTTCGAAGCCGATTAAGAAGTTTGCGGACCGCCGGACCGCCGAGACTCGCGTAATCGCGTTAATCGAGTCCTTAAACGCGCTCGATGAGCCGTCCAACGAATCGCCCATCCCCGACGCGAAGCCGCGCGAGGAAGTGTCCAGCGATGTAAAAACGCATAAGGCGCGTGCGGTCGTTAAAAAGGCCGAGCCGACGCAGGAAGAACTCGACGCGATGACCGACGAAGAGTATGAAGCCTTCGTTAAGAGCGGTTTAAACGATAGTGCAAATTGCGTAGTGCAAAATGGAACTCCTTCCCATCGCCGTTCGAATAGCGAAGGTATTGCAAAAAGCTGGGATGATAAGGAAGTGGCGCAAAAGCGTCTTACCCGTAACGGCGTTATGGTCGAGGGTGTAGGCGAGTTCAAATCGGTCCGCGCAGCGTTCGCCGCGCTGGGCTTACCGGATAGCAAGCATATTCGCTTCCGCATGAAGCTTAAAGAAGCTGGACGCTTAAACTTCGAGTTCGGCAACAAGTCCTACACCTTCCAGATTATCTAATCGAATGGCGGCCCTTCGGGGTCGCTTTTCATAGTGCAAATTGGTGGCTTATGAATACGCTCATTCTCATCGCTACGTCGTCCATCGGAAGTGGTCGCACCTTATCCCTTTACGACCATAGTGCAAATTGCGCTTATCCTACGCGCGTTGCGGCAATAGTTAATAGTGCAAATCGAATGCTATTCGAGACTTGTTGGCGGGTCGATAACGAGAAAGGGCGCATCGTCTTAGGTTATAGTGCGAATCTGCTGGTGGAGTCGTTCGATTGGACGGCTGAAGGTCGTAAATTGTTACGTAAAGTGACTAAAAGATGACTTATAATAATACACTTTCTAACGCGTTTACGGTTGTAACCTTCCCCGTCGTATTACCGATGGCCCTAGAAGTGGAGAAAATGTGTTCTAGGGCCGTTTTATGGTGCAAATTGGCTAGTGGCGGGAGAATTGCTCGCCTTCTTTGGCTGCCTCTCCAAAATCCTTGTAGAAATCATCCATGGAACGGCCCATCTTGCTGTTGCCATTTTCGTCAATCATCGTGATGCCGTAGATGATATTCAGTTCACGAATCGCATTAAGCTTGGCTGATGCCGCGACTTCTGGATCACGCACAAGCTTAACCAAATTGTGAATTGCACCTTTTACGCTCCAAAAATCCTTGAGTGACATCTCTTCCATACGCTTTTTGAAGCGCATCTTGTAGTATGGATTGCGTTGCGCGCAGAGGATTCGCTGGCCAGTGTAGTTATCTGTTGCAACTTCCATTCCAAATACTAGTGCAAAAGCTGCGCGCATGTCATGACCCTGAATAACAAGGTCAATGAACTCATCGAATAAAGCCTGATTGTGCTCTGCGAATCGCGGGTCTTCAAAGTCTTCAGGCATCGCTACATAATCTTGACTCATAGTGCAAATCCCATAGTGCAAAT
>OKHM01000167.1_pt1 | contig 43962 bp, 33 predicted proteins | sample 1612121 | NCBI WGS metagenome assembly OKHM01 (sample SAMN04436777, study PRJEB24849) | human gut metagenome | biome: human gut; feature: NICU; material: stool | host: Homo sapiens | place: USA: Saint Louis, MO | collected 2011-03-27
GTCCTCGGGGGTCGGCGCGGGCCAGGAACGCCACTGCACGCCATAGACCGGGCCCAGATCGCCGTTCTCGTCCGCCCACTCATCCCAAATATGCACGTTGTGCTCCAGCAGCCAGTTGATGTTGGAGGAACCCTTCAAAAACCACAGCAGCTCATAGGCCAGGCCTTTGAAGAACACGGTCTTGGTGGTCAGCAACGGGAAGTACTTCGACAGGTCAAAGCGCATCTGCTGGCCGAACAGGGAAATCGTGCCGGTGCCGGTGCGATCGGACTTCAGCGTGCCTTCGGTCAGGATCTTGCGCACCAGGTCCTCATAGGGCATCGGAATGTCCGTTTCGGGACGTGCGGGGATACGGGAGCGAATATCTGCGAGTTGTTCTTCGGTCAAAGCCATGTGCACCAGTGTAGCTTAGGGGCATAATAGAGAAGTCCACTGATGCGGGAGAGCGGCCAGGTGCCGCGCTCCCCCGCTGGCATGGCGATGGGCCAGATCGCCGGCGGCTGAAAATAAAGGAGCAGCTATGGGTAAGCGACTGTGGGTTGAGCGTAACAAGGACGGTTCGTGGGATGCGTTCAGCGACGATGGCGCACACATTAAGTTCGGCAAGGATCGTGGCCAGTTCACGCCGGGCGATCTGATGAAGGTCGCGCTGGCCGGTTGCGCCGCGCTGTCCAGCCAGTTCGCCATCGAACATACGCTGGGTGAGGGCAAGGGTGCCAAGATTGTGGTGGATGGCACGTACGACCCGGAAAATGACGCCTACACCGGTTTCGAGGAGCAGGTGGTGATTGATGCTTCCGACGCCGGTCTGTCCGAGGAGGATGCCGACAAGCTCAAGGAGCGCGTCACCCGCCATATCGACAAGGGTTGCACGGTCAAGCACACCTACGTGCAGGAGACCCCGGTGCGCATGAACGTCACCGTCAAGCACTGAGACGGGATATAAATTGAAGAGGCTCCCTGGCGGGAGCCTCTTTCCGTATATTCGGACTTTACTGGCGATCGGGATCGATGGTCTTTTCGATCTGCTGGGCGACTTCAGGCTCGGCTGCGGACACCGGAATCTCCTCGACGCCGGCAATCTCCTCCAGCGACTTGGTAGGCACTTTGGCGGGCGAGCTCGGCACGGTGTCGAGACGCGATTCCGCGGCCTCAACATACTTGCGTGGCACCACGTACACCGGGCCGACCGCATGCTGCAGCAGGCCCTGGCTGGTGGAGCCCAGCAGCAAGCCAGTGAAGCCGCCGCGACCACGGGAGCCGACAACAACCACATCGTGATCGTAGCTGGCCTTGGTCAGGGCGCTCACGGCCGGGCCGGAAACGATCTGCTTGTTGATCTTCAGATCAGGATGCGATTCCTGCAACGGCTTGATGCGCACCTCAAGATCGTCCTTGTAGGACTCCATGACGGCGTCCTCGCCGTCCACACCCTTCAGGTTCGGCACAGCGGAAATCACGTCCAGTTCCGCACCCCAGCACGTGGCGAAGTCGGCGGCAATGTCCAGCGCCTTCAGACCCCACTTGGATTCGTCGGAGCCGACGGCCACCTTGGTGATCGTGTTGTTCAGGTGCATCAGGTTACCGTCATCATCGGTGTACGGCACCACCACAATCGGGCAGTAAGCATATGCCGGCAGCGATGAGGACGTAGTGCCCAGCAGGCGCTCGGCCAGACCGCCCTTGCCACGGTTGCCAATGACGATCAGATTGTAGTTACGAGACAATTCGACGAACACCGATGCCGGATCTCCGGTAACAATCAGTGTGGCGGCTTCGACGCCCTGCTCGTCTGCGATGGCCTTGGCCTTGGACAGAATCTCCTGAGCATCGGAATGCGCGGCGTTATCGTCCCCCATCGCCGTGTAAGTGGCATCGAACGAAACGGCGGCATAGCTCGGCAGGGAATATGCGCAGACAATCTGCAGCGTCAGCCCCGCGTGCTTTGCATAATTCGCGGCCCACCATGTTGCCTTGTAACTGGCATGCGACCCGTCAACGCCGACGAGAATAGCCTTGTCGTTAATCATGACGACCTCCTTGAAGTTATTGCGGCACGAATACCGCGTATCTCAACAATACCCCGCGACACTCGGTTTGGCCGGTATCCTCCGCTCAAAAAGAAATCCGCGTATACGAAAAAGGCACACCCCAAAGGACGTGCCTTAATACGAATTCGCTTACCGCATAATTCTTGTCACATCACGCGGCGAATGGAATATCCAGCTCCACCGAATACGGAAACGTCGCTTACTGCCGTTCCCTGCACCGGGTTCATAGCATTCATCACCTGTCCGTTACCGATGTAAATGGCCGCATGAGTACCATTCGCAAGAATGTCACCCGGCTTGGCATCCGCCAAGCTTGCGACCGGAGTACCCACGGTGGCTTGAGCACCAGAGGTACGAGGCAGGGAGATGCCAAACTGGGAGAAGACGTACTGCACAAAACCGGAGCAATCCCATCCTGCCGGAGTGTTGCCGCCGGCAACATACGGATAGCCTTGGAACTTCAGTGAGAAGCTAGCAAGCTCAGCGCCAGTGCCAGTGCCAGTCATTTTACCCAAGTCAACCTGTGGAATCGACGCACGCTGTTCAGAGCGGCTGGCTGCCGCAGCAGCAGCGGACTGGGCTGCAGCAGCTTCATCAGCGGCTTTCTGAGCCGCCGCCGCTGCAGCAGCTTCCTTCTCGCCCTGAGACTCGGTCTGTGGCACATCAAGAGTCTCGATGCCACCCCATTTAGAGTTCTCATCAACCGAGGTGGAGGTGGATTCGGCGAACAAATTCTTCTTCACCGAACTCGCCTTCGGGAAAGAACGTGAGGACACCACAGCACTCGTCTGCGCGGAATCGGCAGAGGCAAACGGGGCTACGCACGCAAACATGGCACCCGTGGCGATAATCGCCACTGATGTGGAAATAATAGTCTTAACGCTCATCATCAACGCCATACACTAGCACACATGGGTCGATTTCATAACAGGAATAGCATTTCGAAGATGATGTCGCGGGTGCATCATTCGGCAGGAGAACGCAACAGGCCTCGGATACCGATCGGCATCCGAGGCCTGCAATAAATCAATCAATAAGACTGCATCACGGGATACGCACCACGATGGTGAGCTTTTCGGTCATGGCACTAGCGAGAGCCACGCTATAGCCATTCCATCCACCATGGACCGCCTGACCGTTGCCGACATACAACGCCACATGATCGTAGTGTGCACCACCGTTCCATCCACCGGTGTTGGCATAAATCAGAATATCGCCCGGCTGCAGGGATCCGTCTGTGACTACGTGGCCACCAGGAACATTGACGTACTCTTCAGGCCAACCGTGGAAGTTAATGCCACGGGCCGCCAACGCTTGACTGACCAATGCGGTGCAGTCCATGCTCTGTCCGATCAAAGAATACGCACGGTCGATAGAGGCACCGGCACCAGCGGAAACCGAACCACTGGCATCGGAATAAGTAACAGAAGAGCGAGACTCATTACGGCTCGCGGCGTTGGCCTGCTCCTGGGTCGCCTGAGCCTCGACCTCCGCCTGCTTCTCGGCCTCCTCTTCGGCAGCCTTCTTGGCCGCTGCGGCATCCTTTTCCGCCTGAGATTCCGTCTGCGGCACATCGAGGTTCTCAATGCCGCCCCAATCAGCATTGTCCTCAACGCTCGTGGCAGTGGCTTCAGTCGTCAGATCTTTGCGCACCTGGGTGTACGAGGGGAAGGACTTGGTGGAAGTCACAGTAACACCCTCAGCTGCAGTTGCTGTAGGAACAAACATAAACAAGCAGGCACAGGAGACAATCGCGGCAACAATGGAAGAAGCTACAGTTTTGGTCTTCATAGAACCATCACCCTACACGGTGCGCATTAACTCGTACAGGATGGAAGAAATAAAACACCCCGGAGCTATTGGGATATATCGGCGTGTCGGCACAGGTCAGTTCGGACTAATACGCGGCCGCAACACTTGAAATGTCATTTCGCGCGAACGATTGCCGATAGGGCGACGTCACATCCGAACAGTAATCACCGAATGTAAGCCAATGAAATGAATCAGTAGTGAACGTACTGGAACTTACCGGCTTCGGCGGCGCTGAACGTACGGGTCGAAATCACACCCAATCCCTTGGCATTGGATTCGGAGATCTCAATGGAGCCGTCGGCATTGATCTTTTCCAGAACGGCAACATGGCCGTACGCGCCATCGGCATCGGCCTGGCCAGGAGCGAACACCACAGCATCACCGACATGGCGAGGAGTGTTGTCCACCCAATAGCCCAGAGCGGAAGCTGACGCCGCCCACGCGCCACCATTGCCGAAGTTGCCGCTGGAAGGCAGGCCCAGTTCGGCACGACGCTGGTACGCGTACCACGTGCACTGACCCCACGGATAGTTGTTGGAGTTGGTGCCAACGGCATGGTTCGGGTTGAAGCCAGCCGGCACAGCATCGCCATCGGCATCCACGAGAGCCGACACCACAGGATTGTTCGCATTATTGCGATTCATCAGCTTGGCGTCCAAGGTGCTGTCTGAATTGCTCAGCCCCCAGCCGCCTTCATTGGTGGACTGTGCGGTAACGGAGGATGAACTCAGATCAGTACGTGCTTCGGAACGAGAAGCCGCAGTCACATCGCTGATGCGCTTAATCTGCGTGGTCGTCGTGGCCGGATCAGCCACGAACGAGTTCGTGGCGTCTTTATTGTTGGAAAATGCGAGAGCACCTGCGGCCGTGCCGACCAGAGCGGCCAGTGAGGCCGAGGCAAGAATATGGCTACGGCGTTCAGCGGCACGAGCGGCCTCACGAATGGAACGGCGGGTCTGGGGAGCGATTTCGTTGATCTTCTCGGCAATGGCCGGATCAAGCCCCAAAACAACGGCGTCGCTACCAGCGGATTGCACCGCACGCACAGCACGAACGGAATGAGAACCCTTGCCGGAGGCAAACAATGCCTTCGCTAAGCTGAACTTCTGGCGCGAGACCGTGGTCGCTTTATGCGAAGCATGCTTCATACTACGTTAACTCCTTGGATGGGTTCGGCGGGGTCATTTCGATGACCTCGTATGACCGTCACAATTGAGTACTGTACAACGAACAGAGGTCAATCCTCAATGTGATCCCCCACCATCCGGGTGTGTCAAACGATTTACGTAACCGTGCGGCCGGGTGAAAAAACTGCCTTGTTTCCGCCCGTTCACGAACCTCACTATCCGGTTATCGGAAGAATCACTAACTCATGTCATTCCGACACACCGTAGCCATGATGTGCTGCGTACATTCTGCACTGCATTCCGCATTGCCACCACTGCCGCCCGGCACCCCGGAATTCCGCAGTAACCCCGCAGTAATCCCGCACACCGAGCATTATCCGCGATATTCCCCAACACTGGTCTACCCTTGAAACCATGACTATCACACTGAGTATTCCCGAGTCGCTGAAGCCCGAAGATGGTCGCTTCGGCTCCGGCCCCAGCAAAATCCGCCCCGAACAGATCGCCGCGCTCGACGCCGGCGCCACCACCCTGCTTGGCACATCACATCGCCAGGCACCAGTCAAGCAACTGGTCGCTTCGATTCGTGAAGGTCTGCGCGAGTTCTTCCACCTGCCTGAAGGGTATGAGGTGGCGCTTGGCAACGGTGGCGCCAGCGCGTTCTGGGAGATTGCCTGCGCTTCGCTGATCACCCGTCGCGCCGCATTCGGCACGTATGGCTCGTTCAGTGCCAAGTTCGCCGCGTCCGCCGCGAACGCACCCTTCCTTGAAGACCCGGTGCTGTTCCCCGGCGAGCCGGGCACTTACCGTCTGCCTGAGCTCACCGAGGGCGTGGACACATATTGCTGGGCTCACAACGAGACCTCCACTGGTGTGGCCGCCCCGATTCGCCGCGTGGCCGGAAGTCGTGAAGCCGGTGCCTTGACCGTCATCGACGGCACCAGCGCAGCCGGCGCTTTGCCTGTGGACATCAGCCAGACCGACGTCTACTACTTCTCACCGCAGAAGGCCTTCGGTGCCGATGGCGGTCTGTGGGTCGCCATCCTCTCCCCCGAAGCTATCGATCGTGCGGCAGGCGTCGAATCAAGCGCTCATCTGGAAGGCGCACATCGCTGGGTGCCGCCGTTCCTCTCGCTGACCACGGCACTGAACAACTCCCGCAAGGATCAGACCCTGAATACGCCCGCCGTGGCCACCCTGATCATGATGGAAAACCAGATTCGCTGGCTCAACAACAACGGCGGCCTCGCCTGGGCCACCACACGTTGCGCCAAGTCCGCATCCATCCTGTACTCGTGGGCCGAGCGCTCCGAATACGCCGCTCCGTTCGTCGTCGATGCGGACGCACGCTCGAACGCCGTGGTCACCATTGATCTGGACGAGCGAGTCCAGGCCTCTCAGGTACTGTCCATCCTGCGCGAGAACGGCATTGTGGACGCCGCCGGCTACCGCAAGCTGGGCCGCAACCAGCTGCGCGTTGGCGTGTTCCCCTCGGTGGAACCGGCTGATGTCATGGCCTTCACCAAGTGCGTCGACTACGTGGTCGAGCACCTGTGATGGCATATATGCCCCGCATTGCCGACCATATATGCCATGCACATTGATCGGTCTCAACTGATGCCGATTGAATAAATCGTAGGGAGGGATGTTTGACGCCCCTCCCTACTCTTACTACAGTGCATGAGTATGAAGTTCGCGCCTCTCATTGACCCTGCCGTCCGCAAACCCGCACCCAAGCCCGTACGGGTGGATCTGCGTAAGGTGTTTGCCATCGGTACCGGTCTATGGATTGTGGCGTTGATTGTCGTGCTGATTCTGCTGGCCGTGGGCTACAGCGTAATGCCGTTGGTGATTATGTGCGTGGCCGGCGTCATTATTGGCTTGCTACTGCTGGTCTGGGAATACTTCGACCGCTGGGACTACCGCCGCCTCGGACAGTAACGCAACACAAGCTCCCTCTGATGACGGGAGCTGTCAGCGTAGCTGATTGAGGGAGAGACCGCGGCCGCAGGTCGCTCATCAAACAGCATTGGTGGCATGCAAGGCATGCCACCAATTCCTTACCTCACTGCGCCAACGGCAACGTAAGGCTGAACGTACTGCCTTGCCCGGGCGCGCTCCATACGGTCACATCGCCATGATGGGTCAGCGCCACATGCTTGACGATGGCCAAGCCTAGGCCCACGCCATCCGCCGTGCGATTGCTCTGTTCCACGCCCCGGTAGAACCGCTCGAAGATGCGCGCCTGGTCCTTCTTAGCGATGCCCGTGCCTTGGTCAATCACGCGAATCACCGCGCGGTCGCCATCCTTGTCTTTGGATGCGGACACGCTGACCACGCCATTTTCCTTGGAATAGCCGATGGCGTTTTCGATGAGCTTGGTCACGGCGCTGTCGATCTGGTCCGCCTCACCATTGATGACTAGATCATCGTCGCCCTTGATGTTCAGCTGCACGCCAGCCTCGGCTGCCTGCGGCTCCAGTCGCGCCGCCGTGGCCCTGAGCTGTTCCATAACGTTCAGTCGGTTGGCGGAAGACGGCGTAATCGGCTCCTGCGCGCGTATGAGCAGCAGCAAATCAGACACCATGTGGTTGAGCTTGCTGCAGCTGGAACGCACCTGGCGAGCGTCGGCAGCCACCTGCTGTTCGTCCAGATTGCCGGACTCCAGCGAATCGGCGAGTTTGGCCAGAGCCTCAGTGGGGCCCAACAATTGCTCGGACACATTGGTAATAAACGAGTCACGCACTTGAGCGAAACGAATCACATCACTGACATCGGTAATCAACACGATGACGAACTGCTCGTTGATACGCCCTACAGTCACCTTCAGCCAGTTGGGGCGGTGGACGGACTGCGTGGCGACGTGATCGCCCTTGTTCTGGTCTGCGACGTACCGCTCCGGAGTATCGGTGGTCAAGTCGAACTGGCGCTTGCCACCGGACTTGCGCGCCTCGTGAATGGCATCCAGCACATGCTGCTGGGCAATGGCGTCATCTGACACCACACCCAGGCGGTAGGCGGCGGGATTGCAGCGGACCACCTCGTCGTGCTCGTCGACCACCACGGACGCACCTGGCAGCATGGACAGCAGCGTGGCGGTGTCGTCGGACAGATCGTCATTGTCGTCATCATCGGCCAGCGGCGATTCCATGGACACTCGATGTGTCGCGAATCCCACGATGAGCGTGATGATTCCTACCACAAATAAAACAGCCGTGACAATAAGAGCAATCGCGGCGACGAGCGGCATCTGTGTCATGCCCCCCATTCTTTCACACCACACGCCGGGATTGCGGTTTGCCGGCACGCCGGTAACATGAATTTCAGGTGAACAACCCAATGAACAGTAGAACAACTTGAGGTTGCCATTACCTACGTTGAAGTGGGGAACAAGTACTGGAATAATACACTGGTACAGGTTGCAATAAGCAAGCATGAAAGGCTAGAGAAATGCGCGTTATTTTCAACGAGGAGCTGAAGCAGGTTGCTGACGACCTCGACCGTATGGCGCAGAACGTACGCAAGGCGATCAAAGGAGCTGGGGAAGCCCTGCTGAATCAGGACGTTGAAGCCGCACAGACTGTGATTGACGGCGACATCGAAATCGATGCCCTGGAGTCCTCTGTGATTGACCAGTGCGTCAAGTTGCTCGCCAAGCAGAATCCGGTGGCCACCGATCTGCGTGTGGTCGTTTCCACCATGCGTCTGGCTTCCACGTTCGAGCGTATGGGCGATCTTGCCCGCCACGTGGCCGAGGCCGCTCGCCGCACCTATCCGGCCGCCGCGATTCCTGAATCCGCTCAGCCGGTGTTCGCCGAGATGATCGACTTCCTGGACAACACCGCTGACCAGCTGGTGGCCATGCTCTTCGATCGCGATGCCAAGACCGCCGAGGCCATCATCCTGGCTGACGACAAGCTGGACAATCTGCACCACCAGACCTTCGATCTAGCGCTGTCCGATGACATCACCCGTCAGCAGACCGTGGATATCGTGCTGCTGGGCCGCTTCCTGGAGCGTCTCGGCGATCACGCCGTGTCCGCCGCCCGCCGTGTGGTGTACATCGTCTCCGGCTTCGACCCCACTAAGGAGCCGACCCGCGACGAGGGCACCGACATCGACTGATTGGGACTTGTTCTCACATTGGGCGAATAACTGAACACTTGTTCTCCTGTGGTTTGAGGAGGATGCCCGAAAGCGGCGATCCGGCTACGGCTGGACGCCGTTTTTTGTTGCTTTTGGGCGGTACACCGGCGTATCCATGGGGCGGCAAAACACCCATAGGGCGGTAACTTGCCCATGGGGCGGTTTGAAGGATATGTGAAACCGCGGAATTAAGCCATTCTGGCATACCGCCCCATGAGGGTTTTACCGCCCCATGGGGTAATCACCGCCCCATGGGGGATTTGGCAGGCATAGCAAAGGGGAGCCGCACGTTATGTGCGACTCCCCTTACAGCTTGTACCGTGTTAGCGGCTTAGGCTCACTTCTGGCCCTGAGCGGCGACAGCGGCGGCACCGGCAGCAGCAGCCTCCGGGTCCAGGTACTCGCCACGCGGCTTGATCGGCTTGAAGTTCTCGTCCAGCTCATAAAGCAGCGGGATGGCGGTCGGGATGTTGACCTTGGCGATCTCTTCCTCAGACAGGTTGTCCAGCATCTTGACGATGGCGCGGAGGGAGTTGCCGTGGGCAGCAATCAGCACGGTCTTGCCGGCCTTGAGCTCCGGCTCGATAGCGGACTCGAAGTACGGCTTCACACGCTCAACAACGTTGGCCAGGCACTCGGCTTCCGGAACCGGATCGCCGGCGTAGCGCGGGTCGTTGTTCTGGGCGTACTGATCGTTCGGGTCGATCTCGGGCGGCGGGGTGGCGTAAGAACGGCGCCACAGCATGAACTTCTCGTCGCCGTACTCTTCGCGGATCTCGGTCTTGTTCTTGCCCTGCAGAGCGCCGTAGTGACGCTCGTTGAGACGCCAGTCACGCTGAACCGGAATCCACAGACGATCCGCGGCATCCAGAGCGATGTTGGCGGTGTTGATGGCGCGACGCAGCAGGGAGGTGAACACGATGTCCGGAAGGACGTTCTTCTCCTTGAGCAGCTCGCCGCCACGCTTGGCTTCGGCTTCACCCTGCTCGGTCAGCGGTACGTCGACCCAGCCGGTGAACTGGTTAGTTTTATTCCATGCGCTCTGTCCATGACGGAGCAGTACTAGTTTATAAGTCATACGGTTCAGTCTACAGCCGCGTGCGCCCAAACACGAGTATTCGTCTTATTATTTCGCTCTCAGAGCGCCACGGAAACCGCCAGCACCACCGCAAACAGCAAGGTCTGGAAGCTGGCGGCGGGCAGAGCCGGGCGGAATTGACGTTTATTCACGCTGGAGACCATGCGCACAGGTATTCCAGTGCCCGAGAGCAACAGCACCGCACCCCACGGCCACCATAATGTGCCGCACATCAGCAGGGCGATGATCCATGCGATGACGCAGCACACAATCAGCAGCGTACGCGCGCCGGACTCCCCCAGCCGTACGGCCAACGTGTGTTTGCCATGCTCACGATCCTCGTCGATGTCACGGATATTGTTCACCATCATGATCAGGCAGGAGAACAGGCCAGCCGCCACAGCACCCAATAGTCCGCCGACGTCCACCGTGCCGCACAGCGCGTATTCGGTGCCCAATACCGCAGCCAAGCCGAAGAACAGGAACACGCCGACTTCTCCCAGCCCGACGTATCCATACGGATGCTTGCCACCGGTGTAGAACCAGCCGGCCAGCAAGGAGGCCGCGCCCACGGCAAACAGCCACCAAGCTTGGGAAATCACGATAGCGGCAATGCCGCATATGCAGGCGATGGCGGCGCAAATCATCGCCGCGAACAGTACATGCTTGGCCGGTACCAGTCCGGATGCGGTCAGTCGCTGGGGTTTGCCTGATTTCGATTCGTCCGTGTCACGCCCGGCGTCAGTGCCGCGGATGCCATCGGAATAGTCGTTCGCATAGTTGACGGCGATCTGCAGGAACAGCGCAACTAGCAGGCACAGGATGGTCACCGGCCAGAATCGGTCCATCAGCAGGGTCTGCTGTTCACGGGCCGTGGCGCAGGAGGCCGGTTCGGGATATATTGCGATGCAGGTGCCCGACTGCTCGATATGCACGTATGCCATCGCCGCCCCAACCATCACCGACGCGATGGAAGTGGCCAAGGTCTTGGGACGCGCGCCCCGAACCCACAAGCCGATGGACATAAGCAATCCCTTTCATATATAACTCGGCTCCCCTCTCTGAGGGGAGCCAGAGTATGCCTAATCAGCCAACGAGCGGCTTGACCAGCGGGAAGGTGATGGTCTCGCGAATCGTGGCACCGGTCAAGGCGATAAGCAGTCGATCAATGCCCATACCCATACCGCCGGCCGGAGGCATGCCCACGCCGAGAGCCTCGAGGAAGTCCTCATCGATGTCGCAAGCCTCTTCGTCGCCAGCGAGCGCGTCCTTGGCCTGAGCCACGAAACGTTCACGCTGCACGATCGGGTCGTTGAGCTCGGAGTAGCCGGTAGCCAGCTCGAAGCCGCGCACGTAGAGATCCCACTTCTCCACCACGCCGGGCTTGGTGCGGTGGCCCTTGACCAGCGGGGAGGTTTCGACCGGGAAGTCACGCACGAAGGTGGGCTCGTAAAGCTTGTCCTCGTAGAAGTGCTCCCACAGGTGTTCGACGAGCTTGCCGTGGTTCTCCACGTCGTCGCGCTCTACGCCGAGCTTGTCGGCGATGGCGCCCAGGTGCTCAACGGAGGTGCCGGGGGCGTCCGGGCCGCCGTTCGGCACAATCTCCTCGCCCAACGATTCGGACAGGGAGTCGTACATGCTGATGGTCTTCCATTCGCCGCCGAAGTCGTATTCGGTGCCGTCGAGCAGGGTGACCTTGTGCGAGCCGTAGACGTCCATGGCGGTCTTCTGCACGAGCTCCTTGACCAGCTGGCCGATGGAATCATAGGTGCCATAGGCCTGGTAGGCCTCGACCATGGTGAATTCGGGGGCGTGCGTGGCGTCGACGCCCTCATTGCGGAAGTCACGGTTGATTTCGAACACGCGATCGATGCCGCCGACCAGGCAGCGCTTGAGGAACAGTTCCGGGGCGATGCGAAGGTACAGGTCAAGGTCGAAGGCGTTCATGTGCGTGGTGAACGGGCGGGCGGCCGCGCCACCGTGCAGGGTCTGCAGCATCGGGGTTTCGACTTCGAGGAAGTCGTGGTCGTCAAAGGTGCGGCGCAGGGAGGCCACGGCCTTGGAGCGGTTACGCACCATGTTGCGGATGTTCTCGTCCGCAATCATGCCGATGTACGGCTTGCGGGTGCGGGTGTCTTCGTTCAGGTCCTTGTGCAGGGCCGGCAGCGGCTGCAGGGCCTTAGAGGCGATAGCCCACTCAGTGGCGAATACGGACAGCTCGCCGGTCTTGGAGGCGATGACGCGGCCCTTGAGGTACAGGTGATCGCCAAGGTCGACGAGCTGCTTGAACTGCTTGAGCGAGTCGGCGCCAATCTCCTTCTTGGAGATCATGCCCTGAATCTTGGTGCCGTCACCGGCGGACAGCTGCACGAAGCACAGGCCGCCCGCGTTGCGCAGGAACAGCACGCGGCCAGCAATGCCGACCATGTCTTCGGTCTCTTCGCCAGCCTCGAGCTTGCCGTCATACTTGGCGCGGACCGCCTCGATGGTGTCGGTGACGTCCAAGTGCACCGGGTAGGGGGCAATGCCGGCCTCAAGCATCATCGCGCGCTTGGCCACGCGCATCTGCACCTGCTCGGGGTGAGCCAGCGGGCCGAACTCCTTGTTGGAGGGGTCCACGGCTTCGTCCAGCGTGGCACCGGACTTGATCTTCTCGCGGATGGTGGCGTCCTGCTTGAGCAGCATTTCCGCACGTTCGACGGTGCTCATCTGCGGGACGGCCGGGGTTTCATTCTCAGTGTTTTCGGTATTTTCGACAACTTCAGCCATGATTCATCAGTGTACGCAAGGCCGGCGATTATGAGCCCGGCAGACCGCACGGCCATCCGAACACCCGCTCACATGACGCAAAACCGGCTCTGCACAAGGCTTGAGAGACCTGTACACATGGCGAATCCACCATCACGCAACACTCGCGACATGCCGATTTGCATTGTCCACCACCACAATGTAATATCTACGTCTGTTGCCAAACGGGCTGTAGCGCAGCTTGGTAGCGCGCTTCGTTCGGGACGAAGAGGCCGCGGGTTCAAATCCCGCCAGCCCGACAACTGGACCGGATTGTTGAGGAATCAGCAATCCGGTTTTTCGTTTCCTGTCCCAACAATCAAACCAAGCGATCGAACAGCGGTAAACAACCCGCCGCACACAGCGACAAACCACATCACGGCAAGCCCCCGTATTTGTTGGCAGACCACCGTAATATATCGCTCGAATCAATCGATTGCCGCACTGTTTTTGTAAGTAATACTGAAGTAATTAGAGGAACCATGAAGAAGAGTCTGCTTGCACTGGCTTCGGGCGCGTTCATTCTCGGTGCCGCCGAGTTCGTGATGATGGGCATTCTGCCGCAGGCCGCGGCCGCCACCGGCGTGGACATCCCCACCGCAGGCCATTACATTTCCGCGTATGCGATCGGCGTGTGCTTCGGCACACTGATTCTGGTATTCGGCCGCAAGGTGCCGCCGAAGGACCTCATCATATTGTTTATGGTGATTGCCTTGGTGGGCAATCTGGCTTCCGCATTCTCTGTCAATGCCGCCATGCTGGTCGTCGCACGATTCGTCGCCGGTCTGCCGCACGGCGCATTCTTCGGCACAGCCACACTCATCGCCAAGACTCTGGCGGAGGAAGGCAAGGAGGCGCAGGCCGTATCCGTGATGGTCACCGGACAGACCGTGGCCAATATGCTCGGTGTACCGGCGGGCACCTTGATGGCCGAGTTCCTTTCCTGGCGTCTTGCCTTCGGCATTTTGGCCGCTTGGGCGGCAATGACGATTGTGCTGGCGTTGGCGTGGATTCCGTACGTTGCACCGATCAAGGACGCAGGCATCGCCGGTCAGTTCAAGTTCCTCACCCGCCGTGGCCCGTGGGTGATTTTGGCCGCCGTGTTCACCGGCAATGCCGGTGTGTTCTGCTGGTGGAGCTACGTCTCCCCTTGGCTGCAGAAAACCGGCGGATGGTCGTCTTCCCTGGTGCCGATGCTGATGATGCTTGCCGGCTTTGGTATGGTCATCGGCGGTCTGCTTGGAGGTCGTCTGACCGACCATTGGAGGCATGCCGGCGCGGCCGCAATAGGTCAGTCCATCTCCTGCCTCGGCTTGTTGCTGGTGCTTATCACTCCGGGTAATCAGCCGATGACCGCTGTACTGACGTTCTGGATCGCCATCGGATTGTTCTTTACTTCCGCTCCACAGCAATTGCTGATGACCGAAGCCGGCCAGGGCGGCGGCGAGCTGATCGCCGGCGCGGCTGTACAGGTGGCGTTTAACTTCGGCAATGCCATCGGCTCGATTGTCGGCGGCGCGATGCTCACCACCTTCTCGATGAACTATCGCTATACCGGCCTGGGCGGTATGCCGCTGGCTCTGCTTGCCGTAGGGCTGCTGGCCTTCTACTCGTGGCGCTGCGAAACCGATACCGACGCCATTCACCGCATGCGCGAAACCAAGGTGGACTGAGACCAAGCTCACAGCAAACTCCCTGACGTGTTTGTTCACAGTATTAATAGACTGAAATCAGACACGATTCAGGGAGGTCTGGCGGTATGGATGAGGAAGCACTGCTCAAACAATTCGCCGCGCAATTCGCGCATGGTCCAGACGATGCCGACGACACCGATGCGGCGGCCGCAGCACAAGGTGCCGATTCCACGGCGAACCAGGTTGCGGACGATGCCGATCAATCGCCCGCAACCTTTGATACCCAACAATTCCTGAACGGACTGGACGCGATTTTCGATCGCCACACGGCTGCCACCGAAGCCGGCCCATACTTGGAACAGGCGATGGTGGACGCGGAAAACGCCGGCGACGAGGCCGGACTGCTCACCGTGCTCAACGAAACGATGGGCTTCTATCGCTCGCAAGGTCGGCACAAGGAGAATCAGTGGATTGTGCAGCGAGCGCTGGAACTGGCCGCTCGTATGGGCTTGACCACCGGCACATCCGAGGCGTGGGCCACCACGCTAATCAATTGCGCCACCTCGATGCGCGCGGCCAAACAATACGATCAGGCCGAGGATTTGTATCATCAGGCGCAGAGTGTCTGCCGGCATTCGCTGGCACCCACCGACCGTAGGCTCGCAGCACTGCACAACAATCTGTCGATGCTCTACAGCGAGACGAATCGGCCCGACAAGGCGGAACTGGAGTTGCGTGAAGCGCTGCGCATTATCGAAGCCTCGAGCGTGAACCCGGACGCGGATATCGACGTGGCCAGCTCGCACACGAATCTGGCGTTGACTCTGCTGACCGAACACAAGTTGGAGGACGCGCATTGGCATGCAGCCAAGGCGCTGGAAATCTATCGCACCGGCCATCTGGAACATTCCGCGCATTATGCCTCCGCACTGGCGGGCTTCGCGCAGGTGTGCTTTGCCGAGAGACGGTATGCGGATGCGGTTACTGGATACCGGCATGCGCTGGCCGTGATCGAGGAATGTTACGGCAAGGACACCGATTACTGGCGTATCACCGCCGACAATCTGCGGCAGGCCGAGGAAGCGGCGGCGCAGGCCGGGGTGACGGTTGACAATGCGGGTGTTGCTGGCGATGCAGGCGCGCTGCCCCAGTCCGGCTCGCGGCTGCCGAACAGCCCGGCACAGGGCAAGACCGGTGCGAACGCGGCATCTTCCCCATCCACCGTTTCGGTGTCGACCGGTTCTGCGGGCGCGGCCGAGGCCGTTTCCGCATGCCCGGTGTCCGGACTGAAGCTGGCCCGCGCGTTCTGGACGCAGATGGGCAAGCCGATGATTGCGGCGAAGTATCCGCAGTATACCGGGCGTATCGCCGCCGGTCTGGTGGGTCATGGCTCGGAATGCTACGGATTCGATGATGCGTATTCGCAGGACCACGATTTCGGCCCGCGCTTCTGCCTGTGGCTTACGGATGAGGATTACGCGGCGATCGGCGAGCAACTTGAGGTCGATTACGAGGCACTGCCGCGCAAGTTCAGCGTGGATGCGCAAGGCCGCGTGACGTTCGAGGCGCATGCCAGGTCCGATGCTTCCGGAGCATTCCCCTCCGCAGGTGCAGGCTCCACCGTCATACCCGATGCGGCAAACGCACCCACCCCCGGCACCGCTACGGACGATACCGCCACTGCCGAGTCAGGCGCGGCGTCCTCTGATGTGGCGGAAGCGATGACGACTCCGATTGATGCACCGCTCTCCCCCGTCACGCCGCGCGCACAGGGCGCGAATCGCCGTGACGGCGTGTTCCGCATCGGTGACTTCTTTGAGTCGATCACCGGGTATCACACTGCGCCGGCGCAGACCGCGCCGCATGAGTGGCTAATGCTTCAGGAATCGACCTTGGCCGCCGCCACCAATGGCGAGGTGTTCGCCGATCCCACCGGTCTGTTTTCCAAGACGCGCCAAGGGTTCAAGAACATGCCCGACGATGTGCGGCTCGCGCTGATCTCCAAGCGACTCGGCATGATCGCCCAGGCCGGTCAATATAATCTGCCGCGTTCGTTGAAGCGCGGCGACGGCGCGGCCGCATGGCTGTCCATCCACGAGTTCGTGCAGGCCACCGCCTCGTTGGTGTTCCTGGTTAACGTGCCGATGGTGGTGGGCTATATGCCGTATTACAAGTGGCAGTTCGCAGCATTGCGCAAGCTGTCTGGCTCGATGTTCGCGCTGTTGCCGAACGTGGGCGAACAGTTGGAAACCGTGATGCGATTGAGTTCGGCAGCCTGCTATGGCGGGGCCGGATTTGGCGAAGGCGGCAAGGGCGCGGCTCCAGCAATCGAGAAAATCAACGATATTGTGGAGCAGATTGCGGTGGATATCGTCAAGGAACTCAAACGCGAACACCTGACCACGTCCGGCGAGACCTTCCTCGAATGGCAGCGCCCGTATGTCGAGGACCACATCGCCTCTGATGATCCGGTGCTTAAAAGTTTGTAGATTCAAGCTCCCTCTGCCACGGCTTCGCCGTGCCACCTCCCTCATCAGAGGGAGGTATCAGTGAAAGGAACGTCGATGACCAACGAACTGACTGATGATGAACTGCGCGAGGCTATTGTGCGTCATGAATGGGATCAGTTCCAGCGCACCAACAATGAGGGTGGACGCGCGGCATGCCAAGGCAACTGGCCGGTGTTCCACCAGATGCGGTTGGCCCAGTTCCTCACATGGGAGCGGCCATTACTCACCAGCTATGCCGCTGATCTTGACGCGGCCGACCACGTGGGCCGCAACCTCGTGACCGAAAAATACGGCCGCATGATGGCCTCCACCGCACCGGAAAATTTCACGAAGAACATAGAGCCGTATATTCCGCGTCTCTCTGAAGAGCGCGCGGCCCGTCAGGAACAGGTCATCGCCCAGCAGGTCGCCTGGGCCAAGGATTTCCGCGAGCGCTACCCCAAGCTCGGCGAGGCGATGCGCGCACTCACCACCACCGAAGACACACCATCTGCCACCTCATTCGAAACCTATCTGCGCGGCGAGCTTGGTACGTATTCCGACCAGACCTTCGAACGTTACGAAGCGATGATTGGCGAGCGCGCCGCAGCCAGCCCGCAACGCAATATCACTGAGGAAACCTTGTTGCACACAGTCCAGCTCGGCGGTTTCGACACCTTAGAGGAGGCCGAAGCCTCCCAAGCGTAATACTCAGCCATTCACTGTGTATCGGACACCCCGACTGATGTACGTCGGCCGGCCATACCCAGGCCAACGCAATCTGCCGATCGCCCCACACCCAGACCACCAACGCAGCCTGCCCGCCAGGCCCCATTTACCAGCGCACATCGGCAGAATTACAGCGAGAATAGGCCCCAAAATGCCAGTGTCATCAGTGTGGCGAGAGTGCCGAGCGCTACCATCACGCATATGACGCGCCGCACACCGACGATATCGGCGCGGCAATACCAGACACGTTCCATTTCCCAAGCAAACAGCACCACCAACAGCATGGTCGCTATTCGCAGCACCACCCATCCGACGGCAAACAGCCGCGGTTGAGGCATAACCAATACAGCCGATACGCCTACGGCGCTCATATAGCCGTACAACAGCCCAGTAATCACCATCACCGCTGTGCCGATACCGGCAGATAAGCCGGCAATGCCGTGCAACATGCGCCGCTGGGCGGCCCCCAGCTCACTCGGCGTCGCATGCACGGCCCGCACAGTCGCCACACTACGTCGCCCGGCCAGCAACGTCTGTAGCCAAGAAAACACAGTCAAGCCAATACCTAATATCGCCGCCATCACGATCAGCACGGGCCCTGCCACCATCAGACCGGCCAGCACGCCAAGCGAGCCGACGATACCGGATCCGGTACGTTGCGACGCGGCGAAGCGCTGGTGAGGTGTTGCACCGGCGACTTGAGGCGTTGCCCATCCATCGGCTTTGGTTCCGGCAGTCACACCGTTCACCCAATTTTCCAGCGCTTGCGTATAGCCTTCGGCCAATGGCAGGTTCGGGGTGAATAAGCCCTCACCAGCCCGCATCTGATGGTTGCCGGCAAAATAGCGTACGGTGACGTTCTCGTTGCCGGACTTGTTGGCCGTAGCGATGATCCGCTGCGCCCCCTGTTCGATGGGCATGGCCGTATCGTAGGTGCCGTAGTTCACCAGCACCGGCATGGTGAGGGATTTCAGATACCGGTCGGCATCAAAGTCGGCATAGGCTAGATCAAATGGCGCGTAGTCCAGCGACATCAATTTGGCCATGTCTTTGACCACGGGCTTGGGCGCGCCGGCCTCATGCGTATAGGCGCTGACAGCCATGGCCATTTGCTCACGTCCATTGAACACCGGTGCGGATGTAAGTACGGCAAAGGCAATGTCTTGCCGTTTCGAGGTTAGAATCGTGGCGATCCAGGTGCCTTCGGATTCGGCGTAGATGCCGGTTTTGGCGGGGTCCACGCCGATTCTGCCACGCAACACGTCGAGCGAACGCCCGTATTCGCGAGCAAAACGCGGGTAGTCGCGATGCAGCACGGTGTAGTTGTCGTTGCGCTTGGCCGGCACCAAGGTCACGATACCGGCAGAGGCCATGGCGTTGGCGATATCGCCGAAATCCTCGGCACCACTGGTACCGGACCCGTGAATGAACAGACAAGCCGGGCGTGGCCCGGGAGCGCCGACCGGTTCACGTAGTACGGCGGGTAGCGTGACGCCGTCGCCGGTCTTGATGGATAGTCGGGTTTCACGCGTACGATATCGCCCCTCGTGGGGAATGTTCGCATGGGCAGGGGTGATGGTGGTGTCGGCAGAAGCGATAACGATGTGCTTGGTGTAGGGCCGTGTGTTCCATTGCGGCATCATCGCCCAGCCAAGTGTGGCGAATACCAGCGTCATCGCCATCGCGGTGACGATGACGCTCGCTACCCGCCGCACCGAAATCCGCTTCATAGTTACTATGCCTCCCCCCATCAGCATAGAACGGTCGGCTCTTATCGGTCGGCTCCCGTCATAATGTGCTTCTACTGGGACCGTAATGCAATGGTTTGTAACGCTATTTTCTCTTCTTGACGGCACCGACTATGGCCCATACAACGGCCACTATTACCAGAATCAGTCCCACTACGGCGCAAATAATAGCCGTCAGCAATTGCGGATTCGGCGAGAACAACGAAATCATCCGATCCGGAGATATGTACCCGAAAACCAGCGCGATCACGCCGATAATCACGCCTAATAGTCCGAATACCACAGTAGGCGCGCTGGTGCTCTGTTTCTGGATGTTCTTGGCACTCTTGACATCCTTAGCATTCTGGACGTTCTTGGCGCTCTGGACGTTCTTGGCGCTCCCCCCAGGCTGGCATGGTTTGCCGGCGGTCTGAGACTGCCCATAGGGAGGTCGTGCTGAAGATGCTGCGTACATCGGCACATCATCGGCAGATGGAATCGGCCCACCATCTCCCTCCACGGCATCGGCAACTGTTTCCAGGGCAATCCGATCTGTGGTTGGTTCGATGGGCGATGGAGAGGCAGCTGTTGCCTGCGTATCCACATCCGAGACCGACGCATCCGCATGATTGTCGGGGACGGGCAGCACAGCCGTTTCGTCATCATCCGCTGCGGATGGCAGCACCGTGGTATCGGTTCGGTCATCGACGGTCACCATGGTTGTGGTCGCGGTGGTCGCGTCGGTTTCGGAAGGTATGGCCGTGGTCGGTGTCGCATCCTCGATGGAGGCGAATTCCTTGGTTTCATCAGTCATGATTCCATCTCCTAGTTGCAACGGCTTGATCATTCCGATTGTTCGGTTGTGTTCTTGCTTGTACTGTTGCCGTCGTATATATCGGCAAGCGGCTGGAACGTAGAGCCTTCCCAATCGGAGGCGTACACCACGTTGACACGTGCTTCCACCACATAGGGAATATTGATTTTTAATTCTGGGCCGTTGTCCGGCATGGCGGATTCCTTATACAACCATTCGTGATCAGGCCCATTGGTGGCACTTTCAGCTTCGAAGAAAACAAAGCTTGGACCCATGTAGTTGTTGTATACCATCTCGTATTTGCCGCCAACGTCACTCGAAGTGGAGTAGTAGGAGTCGGCGGTGCCGAAGGCGTAAGTGCAGGAATCCGGCAGAACGATATGCACTTGCGCCTGTGTTGCGGCTATGGTGATGGTACCGACCGGGCAATTACTGATGGAAGTTTTGCCATCCAGCATCTTCACCGTGTGCGGTCCATGTGTCTTGTCCCAATCGGACCAATCAATGATTGCCTGATCGGTGTTGTAGTTTTCACCGCTGAACGCCACACCTTGCTGCAATGTTTCAAACGTGGCATCGCTGGCATCGGCAACGAAGATGCCATCCTTTTGCACATCGTTCATGCCGTCGCTGTTTCTCGCACTGACAGATTGGCTCAGTGAAACAACAGTATTGATGCCGCTGGCACCAAGATCACGGTAGTACACGCCATACGTGCCTGAAACGATGGTCATGCAGAGCGCGCATCCACCGGCAACCAGTCCGAGAGGAATCAGACCACCGGTACGCCGTCCTCTGAATCCGAGAATGATGACCACCAGCCCCATCACTATGCATACTGCGGCAATCCAGATGGTGCCCAGACGCATAATGCCGATAATGCCCATGTCGTTTACCCAAATCAGTCCCATCAGACCGGCAAAGGAGAGGAAGGTAAGGCCCAGTATGCCCAAGACCACGATTGGGCCCGCCGGCTTGCGGCGCTTGGACTCGGTGGGGGCATAGGCCGTCGCATTCATACGGTCGGGGGCAAACGGCCCGTTGGGCACTGTGCCGGGCATCGCGCCGGGCACAGTACCCGGCATCACGCTGGGCATCGACTGATAGACAGGCTGTGAAACAGGCTGTGAAACACTAGGCGCGGTTTGTGAAACAGGTTGTGAAACAGGTTGTGGAAAAGGTTGCGGAGCTGAATACAAAGGAGATTGAGGTACTGGTTGCGCGGCTGGATATGAGACAGGCTGTGGAGCTGGATATGACACAGGCTGTGAAACCGGTCGCGGCGCAGATGCCCCGAATCCGTACCCTTCCTGCTGGCGAATGCCGCTTTTGGCCAACAGCCATAGCGCTAAGGCGGCGAGCGCAATACAACCCCACCCCGCACCTGGAATCACGATTGCCACGGCGAGGAACAGGAAGCATCCCAGACAATTCCAGTCCCATTGGCCGGCAATGAGGTCCTCGGCCAAGATGTGCCCATCGCGTACATCCGGCATCAGAAACCAGCCGAGTGCGTACAGAGCTGCGCCAAAACCGAAGAACAATGTACATACAATCACCAACGCACGTACTAATGTGGGGCTCCAGCCAAGCCGTAAAGCGATGCCGCTGCATACGCCGCCGATCCACCGGTCGTCGCCGCGAACCAGTCCACTGGATCGCACCCAAGTGAAGAAGCGTCGCGATGTCTTGTTTTTTTGCGGACCAGGCTGCGGCTGTGGCTGATATGGATTCGCGTTTGGATTGCTCATGATTCCATTACACCGCCCGACCACTGCCACAACGCTCGGGGAACACCCTGATTGTTCCCTGAACACCGGGTAAAACCCCGGCCGCAACGCCCTGAGCGCGGCACAATAGGAGTATGACGTCATCTCCCGAACCATTGCTGCCCGCGCGCATGCCGTTGATGCGCCCCCGGCAGGGCCGTTGGCTCACCGGCGTGTGCAAGGGCATCGCCCTGCACTTGGGCATCGGCGTGGCATGGGTTCGGATTGCGTTCATCGCACTGACCGTCCTCTACGGCGCAGGCATCATCGCTTATGTATTCCTGTGGGTGTTCATGCCTGCCGGAGACCCGGTGGCGGCTGCGGCTCGCACAGTGCCCGTTAATCAGGCGCCGCTTGCGCGAGGCAATCAGCCACTTGCCGCTCATGACGACGAATCGGCTGCCGCACCGGAATCATTGTCCGAGGCCATCCAACGTGCTCCGAAACCGGCCGTCGTGGCATTGGCCGGTTTCGCGTTGATGGCCACTGGACTGTTGCTCACCAGCACCGGTGCGGATGTCCAGATTGTGTTTCCGCTGCTGGTAGGGTTGGGCGGCATCGCACTGGCATGGATGAATCTTAGTCCGCGAGGCACGCAGCTGTTGTCTATGTTGGGCGGCATCGCACTGATTTTCATGGGATGGGCATTGTATGTGCATAATGTCAGCATTCCTGGGTGGGGCACCTCTCCTCGACGCATTGTTGCCAGCGGATTCGTGATGATCGTCGGTATCGTGGTGGCGGTGATGCCGTGGGCGAACGCGATGCTGCAACGACTCACCCACGAGCAGGCATTGAAGGAGCGCGAAGAGGAGCGCGCGGACATGACCGCCCATCTGCATGATGGCGTGCTGCAAACGTTGGCGCTGATTCAGCTGAACTCCGAGGAACCGACCACCGTATTCGCCCTGGCGCGTAGCCAAGAGCGCGAGCTGCGCGAATGGCTGTATCAGGAACGTTCCACATCGGATCGTTCGGTGGGAGCCGGATTGAAGCAGATCGCCGCCGAGGTGGAGGACGAGCACGGCAAGCCGATTGAGGTGGTCACCGTGGGCGACGCGCGGCCGAGCGCCCAGACCGATGCGCTGCTGGACGCCACCCGTCAGGCGTTGGTCAATGCGGTCACGCATGGCGGCGAGCCGGTGTCTTTGTATTGCGAGGCCAGCGACACGATGGTTGAAGTGTTCGTGCGCGACCATGGCGAAGGCTTCGATATGGACGCCATTCCGCCCGACCGGCTGGGCATCCGCGAATCGATTATCGGCCGCATCAAACGGCGCGGCGGTACAGTGGAGATAGTGTCCAGGGCCGGCTGGGGCACCGAGGTCAGAATGCATATGCCGATCGCGCTGAAAGCGGCGCAGGGAGAACATCGATGAGCGAGAACGAGACAGCCAAGATTCGTGTGGCCATGGTCGATGACCATGAGATGTTCCGTGCGGGCGTAATCGCCACGTTGCGTGATTCCTTCGATATCGTCGGCCAAGCGGCGGACGTGCCCGGTTCGGTGGCGATGATCGCACAGACCAAGCCGCAGGTGGTGTTGCTGGATGTGCATGTGCCCGGCGGCGAGGGTGGCGGCGGTGCCGAGATCCTCGCCAAATCGCGGTCCTACTCCCCTACTACCGTGTTTCTGGCATTGTCGGTTTCAGATGCGCCGCAGGATGTGGGGGCGGTGATTCGCGCCGGCGCCCAGGGCTATGTAACCAAGACGATTACCGGCGCTGATTTGATTTCATCCATCAAGCAGGTGCATGAGGGCTATGCCGTGTTCTCGCCAAAACTGGCCGGTTTTGTGCTTTCGGCCTTCCAAGGTGTGCCGGCGGCGGGGTCTGATGGCGGCGCTGATGGTGCGGCACGGGCTCATGATGAGGAGCTGGACCGGCTGTCCGCCCGCGAGCAGGAGGTCATGCGGCTGATCGCGCGTGGTTACACGTATAAAGAGGTGGCGGCCGAACTGTTCATTTCGATCAAGACGGTCGAAACGCACGTGAGCTCGGTGTTGCGAAAGCTTCAGCTTTCGAATCGCACCGAGCTCACCCGCTGGGCCGCCGATAGGCGCATTGTGTGATAAACGACAGATGAGCTCCCTCATCAGAGGGAGCTCATCTGCTCATATCACTCCGCGTCGCGGAAACCGTTGGGGTTCTTGGTCTGCCAGTTGAGGGAGGAGGCGGCCATGTCGTCGATGGTCAGCTCGGCCTTCCAGCCAAGCTCCTTCTCCGCCTTGGAAGCGTCGGCGTAGCAGGCGGCGATGTCACCGGGGCGACGCGGCTTGATCGCGTACGGAATCGGATGACCGGCGGCCTTCTCGTAAGCCTTGATAACCTCAAGCACGGAGTAGCCGTGGCCAGTACCCAGGTTGTAGACGAACACGCCTTCCTTGTCGATGTGGTCAATAACGGCCACGTGGCCCTTGGCCAGGTCGACCACGTGGATGTAGTCACGCACACCAGTGCCGTCGGGCGTGTCGTAGTCGTCGCCGTAGACCTGGACTTCCTTGAGCTCGCCGACCGCGACCTTGGCCACGTACGGGGTGAGGTTCGCCGGAATACCCTTCGGGTCTTCGCCCAGCAGGCCGGACTCGTGCGCGCCGACCGGGTTGAAGTAGCGCAGCAGCACGATGGTCCAGGACGGATCGGCCACATGCACGTCGCGCAGAATCTGCTCCTGGAACAGCTTGGAGGTGCCGTACGGGTTGGTGGTGCCGCCGGTCGGCGTCTCCTCGGTGATCGGCAGTTCCTTCGGCGTGCCGTACACGGTGGCGGAGGATGAGAAGATGATCTTCTTGACGTTGTGCTTCTTCATCACCTTGAGCAGCACAAGCGTGGAGTACAGGTTGTTGTCGTAGTATTCGATCGGCTTGGCCACGGACTCGCCCACGGCCTTGAGACCGGCGAAGTGGATGACCCAGTCGATGTTGTTTTCAGCGAAGACGCGTTCCATGAGCGCCTCATCGCGCACGTCGCCGTCATAACGCTTGACCGGCTTGCCGGTGATTTGCTCGACGCGCTCAAGCGCCACGGGCGACGAGTTGCCGTAGTTATCTACGGAAATAACGTCGTAGCCCTTGTTGAGCAGTTCGATGTCGGTGTGGGTGGCGATGAATCCAGCACCGCCCGTAACCAGAACAGTAGTCATATTCCCTCCTTTGGAAGGACTTGCCTTCGGTTTTTCCTTCAGTATTGAGCTTACTTCACTTGACCTGTTTCACCTAGCGGCAAAACCAAGGCTTTCGAGGAATGTTTGCGTGGTGGCTTTCTGCTTGAAGACGGCCGTGTTGCCGAGGATGCGGTAGCAGACGCTGCCGAGCTCGTCGTGTACGGCTTGGCGGATGGCCTCGCGGTCGTGGTTTCCGGCCAACGTTTCAGCGAGTTCGCCCCATTCGAGACTGAATTCGCTGACTTCATCGGGCAAATCGCGGCCTTCGGCGAGCGCCTCTTCGACAATGCCGAGCTGGTCGACGAGCCGTCCGGGCAGAATGAACAAGCCTTGGGCCTCGATCAGTCCGATCGGCTCCTGCTTGACCGGCCAGTATTCGGGGTGTGCATGGAAAATACCTTCCGGGTACTCGTCGCTGATCGCATTGTTGCGGAAGATGAGACTCATCTCATAGCCGCGTTCGGTGATGATCGCGCTGGGCGAGAGGGCGGATTGGCGGTTGCCATCCGCGTCATGGCTGGCGATGCCGTTCGCCGCGTCGTCATAACCGACCCATGCCTCGCGGATGATGTCGGATACGTCGATGATGCTCTGGCGACTCTTCGACACGCGCACGGCGGTGCCGGGCCAGTCAAGGATTTCAACCACGGCGTCCGGATAGTCGGCAAGTGTGAAGGCGGCCCAAGTGGCGGCCTTGTGCATCGGCAGCAGTTCGCCGCCGCCCTGGTAATGGTCATGGGCGAGCACCGAGCCGCCGATGCGAGGCAGCGCGGCGTTGCATCCGAGGAAGTATCCGGGGAAACGGTCCACGAAGTCGAGCAGATGGCCGAAGGTGTCGCGGTCCACATGCATCGGCGTGTGGTCGGTGTTCACGCAGATGCCGTGCTGGTCGAAGTAGCCGTAGGGCGAGAACTGCCAGAACCATGACTCGCCGCCGAGCGTGACCGGCAAGGTGCGCAGCGTGCGCTTGTCACGTCCGGCGAAGCCCTCGTTCTCATGGCAGATCGTGCACTTCGGGTAGCCGCCGGCCACGGCGTTGCCGGCCGCCGCCTTCTTCATGTTCTTGAATTCGGGTTTGGCGAGGTTGATGGTCACCGTCAGCCCGTGCGAGTCGAAGCGCGGGTTCCGGTCGAGCTGGGCACGCTTGACATAATTGTTGGCCACACAGTAGTCGTAGAACCATTGCATGGCGGCCATGCCGCCATCCCGGTGCTCGACGAGCAGGAATCGGTCGTCGAGATCAGCGGGGTTGGCGGAGAGGATGCCCATGATGGTGTCGGCGTAGGCCGGGCCTTCCTCCGGCTTGAAAAGGCCGGCGGTTGTGGCGGCGGCGCGGAAGGCGGCGAGCAGGGGGTCGGGGGTCTTTTCGCCATAGGGGGCCTGGCTTCGGCTGCCAACAATGTCTTGGACTACGTCTGACACTGACGCCGCCGACGTTGTGGTTTTGGGTCCGGGGTAGGAATCTAGGCGGAAGAGGGCGAAGATTTGGTTGCGGGTCCAGTCTGCGTTGCGTGGGTCAAGGTCAAGATGGGCCAAGGCATAATCGATCAGGGCGTCGATGCTGGCGTATACCTCGGTCAGCTGATCGTTCATTGCTCTGCCTCCATCATGCTGGTTCGGGTATGGTTCGGCTGACGGCTCACCTGGCAGCCTCCATGATGTCGGCTACGATGGCGCGGGTTTCGCTGGCCTTCTGCTCCATCTCCTGCACGAGTTTGATCTGGGTGCGGGTGCGCACCAGATTATGCTCGGGGTACTTGGTGGCAAAGTAGATATCGCCTTCCAAGTAGTCGGCGAGAAAGCGCATGCCGCATTCCATGGTGAGCAGGTTGCCGCTGAACGGCAGCAGTTCGGCCTCGCGCGCGGTGATGCTGCCGCGTAGTTCGCCCACGAAGCCTTCCGTGTAGGCGCGGAACAGCTCGGTGCTGAAATGCACCTTGCTGAGGTCCTTTTCGTCTTCCAGAGCAGTGGACGCACCAAAGCGTATGGAATCGCCGAAGTCGAACAGCATGGAGCCGGGCATGATGGTGTCGAGATCGATGATCGCACGCGCCTTGCCGGTGGTGGCGTCCATGAGGATGTTGTTGAGCTTGGTGTCATTGTGGGTCACGCGCAGCGGAATCGAACCGTCCCTGAGCCCATCCATCACGACGGCATACTGGTCGGCGTGACTCAGATAGAAGTCGATTTCCGGCTGGCATGCGGCGGCGCGGCCGAGCTTGTCCGCGGCGAGGGCGGCCTTGAAGTCCTCGAAACGATGCGGGGTGTCGTGGAAGTGGGCGATGGTTTCGGTCAGCTGGCTGGCGTCGAATTCGGACAGGAAGTTCTGGAAGTCGCCGAATGCGCTGCCGGCTTCGCGGAACACGTCCGGGTTCGGCACGAGGTTGTAGGACACGGTGTGTTCGATGAACTTGTAGACGCGCCATGCGCCGCCATCGATCTCGGCCCAGGTGGCGCCTGAGGTGGTGGGCACAATGTCCAGCGTCTCTTTGCCCTGAGCCTTGAGAGTGGAGGTGACCAGTTCGACATTGCGCATCAGATTCACCGTATCGGGGAAGATGCTGGTGTTCATCTGCTGGAGGATGTAGCGGGGGCCGTCCGTGGTCACCAGATAGGTGGTGTTGATGTGGCCGTCTCCGTAAGGTTCGATACCGGTCACGGCACCTTCCAGCGCAAAATGCGAGGCGATGCCGAATAAAACTTCATTGCTTTCAGTCATGATGGGTCCGTTCTCCAAAACGTGGGATCAGGCTTCACGCCAGGCGATACCGCTGTCAGGCAGGTCGAAGTCCTCGGTGGTGCCGTCGGCCAAAGTCACCGTGGTCTTCTGCGGCTGATCGGTGTTGTTGATTACGCAATACAGCCCTTGCTCGGGGAAGTGTGCCACTTCGCATTCCGGATTGGACGAGCTCCAGGCCGCATACTTGTCTTCGTTGTGGGAAGCGTAGAACAGCACGCGTTCCAGCAGTCGGGCGTTGGCCGCCGAATAGGGCAGGCCGGAGATGTACACGCCGCGGCCCTTGCCATAATCGTTGGTCGCGAGCTGTACCTGGCCGCCGTCCGCGCGCAGCAGGGTCACGTTTTCATTGACCGGATACGTGTTGAGCACGGGTTCGCCGAAATCGATGCCGCCCAACGGCTTGATGGACTGGCCGCCGCCGCAGCCGCTCAGCGGGATGCGGTAGCCGGCCTGCTCCCAAGCCTCGCGGGCCGCCGGGTCGACCGGCACATCGGCGGTGATGAAGTGGTCCGGCACCACCGGCGGGAAATACTTGTCCACCGAAAGGGTCTGATAGCGCTCCTCGTCCACGCCAATCACGTCGGCCAGCTGGAAGAACCGGCCCGTTTGGAAGCGCGGTGCCGAGCTCGGCTCGCCCACGCCCACGAACGCGCCGCCGCCACGCACCCAGGCGCGCACGGTTTCCACGAGCTTCGGGTTGGTCCACACATCGCCGCCGGTGAATGCGGTGTCGACCGGGCCGCCGTTGATGATTACGTCGATATCGCTATCGATGCCATGCGCGAGTACGTCGTCGAAGCTGATGAACCGCACGTTCACGCGCATGCCGGACAGGGATTCCAGAATGCCGTAGTAGGAGTAGGTCTGCTTGTTGGGCAGGGCGTGTGCCACGGTGAACGCCATCCAGGAGCGCATCTTGCCCCAGGAATTCAGAATCGCCACGTTGAGCTCACCTTCGGCGGCCACCCCACCGGTGCGGTCGTGGATGTCGCGGAATTCGTTGGCGATATGGGTCACCGTGTCCACGAACTTCGGGAACTTGGCGGCCAGGGAGAGGTAGCCGCCGTAGCCCATGCGGCTGATCGGCGAGCGCAGGATCGCGCGGCGGGCCTTGCGCCAGTTGTCGAGGCCTTCGATGCTCGGATCGTTGCCCTCGTAGAACGTGTCGGGGAAGAAGTACGGCAGGAAGCGGCCTTCGGTGTACTTGACGCCCGGAATATCGGCGATCATGCGGGTGGTGGTGCCGTCGCCGATGGAACCGACCACGGCGTCCAGGCCGAGTTCGTCGAATCCGTCCTTGTACGGTTCGGTGCCGATCCACTGGTCGCCGAGGAACATCATCGCCTCTTTGCCGGCGGCGTGGGACATGTCGGCGAGCTGCTTGACGTTTTCGCGCACGAAGCCGGAGAGGAAGTCGATCCAGTCGCGCTGGGCTTTTCTGGGCACGCGCCATGCGGAGTTGTAGGCACCGCCGTCCACGAAGTCCTCCGGGCGCAGGCGGTAGCCATACTTGGCTTCGAAATCATCCAGCGCACGCGGGCTTACGGTGCAGGCGCAACCAAACCAGTCGACGACCTTTTCGCGGCGCTTTTCATCGAACAGGAGCGTGAACTGGTAGAAGAACGTGGTGAATCGCACCACATCGGTCTGCGGGCTGTCCTTAAGCCACTGCTCGAACGTGTCGAACACGAACTTGCGGGTGGCCGGATGGTAGATGTCGAACGGGATCTCGTGTTCCTTGTCGCCCCAGTCGTTGGTCAGATGGTTGTACATCTCGACCGGGTCCCAGATGATGTAGGCCAGGAAACTCACCGTGTACTCATGCCATGCGGCAACGCCGCTCACATGCACGGTGTCCTCGTCCGCGTCAAGCGTCCAGTTCGCCGAATCAACGACCTCGCCGGTGGTGCGGTCTACAACCTCCCAATACTTGTGAGGGTCGGCATCACGATTCGGCTTCAGCTGCTCAGCGAAGAAGCTTTCCATCAGCGGAATATCAACCGTATCCGATTCGGCGAGAATGCGATCGGTCAGCAGATACACCTGTGGCGTCTCATCCATATGCAGCGTAATCCACTCGTTATGCGCGCGAGTCGGGAAATACGCATTGTAAATCTTCTTGCCCAAGGCAAGCACAGACTCATCCAGATGCGTGCCATCGGAGTTACGAATGGCGTCTGCTCCCCACAGTTCGGCAAGCTCCTTGGTCTTCTCCGCAAAATTCTCCTCGCTAGGCAAGGTGAAGCGGCCGGTGCTAGTCATAGTCTCTCCTTTGAGGACATTGATTATTTTTTTGGATAATTAAATTGTAAACAATATATGCATATAAAACAAGAATCCGACACAACCGTCGGGCGTCCAGGATCCTGACTGTATAAATCCTTGAGAGTAGCCCCACGGCAACGCCGGAAGAGCGAATTGAACATCACCGGAGCTTCCCGGTCAGTTTCACCGACAATCTCATGACAAGAATCAGGAAGGCTCTGGATCGGTATGGTTGCGTGCTACTTATTGTTGAGAAGCCGTCCGGCGCCGGAAGGAGTAGCACGAGGCACCGGACGGCGGGAATTATTGGTCTTAGGCTGTCCGCTTAACGCGTCGCCTTCGGCCCCTGCAATTAAGGACTCGCCTACGGCGAGACTCAATGCTGCCTTCGCTCGGCTACCGCCTCGCTCGGGCCGACGCTACAGACAGCCCACCGGGCTGTCCGCTTAACGCGTCAGCCCTTGACCGCACCAGCGGCGAGGCCGGCCTGCCAGTAGCGCTGGAGACCGAGGAAGAGCACGATCACAGGCAGCACACCGAGCAGAGCACCCATCATCAGAGCGCCACGATCAGTGAAGGTAGCCAGAGAGACCATGCCGTACAGACCCAAGGTCACCGGCTTCAAGGTGTCGGAAGAGACCATCATCAACGGCAGCAGGAAGTTGTTCCAAGTGGCCACGAACAGGAACAGGAAGATCGTGACCATTGCCGGAGCCAGAATCCTCAACACAATGGTGAAGAAGATGCGAGCTTCGCTTGCACCATCGATACGCGCCGCCTCAAGCAGCTCGTTCGGCACTGAGGTCTGCGCGTATACGCGGCCCAGGAAGAAGCCGAACGGAGAGACGCAGCACGGGATGATGATGGAGAGCATCGTGTTGGTCAGGTGCATGGCATGGAAGATGGAGTACTGCGGAATGGTCAGCAGAGCGGCCGGCATCAGCATGCAGCCCATAATCACGCCAATGGCAAGGTTCTTACCCTTGAAGTTGAACTTTGCGGTAGCGTATCCCGCCATCACAGCCACGAGCGTACCCACCAGAGCGGAAACACCCGAGTAGATCAGGGAGTTCAGCACCCAGCGCCAGAACTGGCCACGGGTCCAACCAATCAGCGTGCCATAGTTCTTGGCGATGGCGGCAGGCAAATCGCTCAGACCCACGGCGAACCACAGACCGTTGCTGCCGGTCATCTGGCTCGGCGTCTTGGTCGAGGCGATGATGGCCCAGTAAATCGGGAACAGAAAGTAGATCAGCGCGAAGACCAGAACAACGATGGTGATGGTCTTGACCAGCGCGGAAGGCTGCATGGAACGAGGCAGGTCGTTGGCATGCTTGTCGCGAATCCTGTCAGCCTTCTTACGAGCGCGTGCGACCGCGCGGGATTCCTTATCAGTAGCTTCTACGGTGCTCATTCTGCGTTCACCTTCCTTTCAACGAGCGTGTAGACCACGGCGAGTACGCCAGCGATCAGTGCCATAACGATGGCCACAGCGGATGCAGGTCCGTCACCACCCGGGGTCAGCGTGCCCTGCGAGGTATTGAGGGCCATCATCATTGGCGTGTACGACTTGGAAATGCTCGGATCGGAAATCGACATCACCTGCGGCTCGTTGAACAGCTGGATGGTGCCGACGATGGAGAGCAGCATGGCAAGCAGGGCGGCTGCACGCACGTTCGGCAGCTTGATCTTCATGGCGATCTGGAAGCCACTGGCGCCATCGATGCGTGCGGCCTCGTACAGATCGTGCGGAATGGCCTGCAGTGCGGCGAGGAAGATCAGCATGTTGTAGCCGGTGAAGGTCCAGGTCGTGATGTTGGCCATAGAGCCGAGGACCACATTGTCGCCGAAGAAGTTCACCTTGATGCCGATGGCGGCAAGTCCCTTAACGATAGGGGAAATCTGGCCGTTGTAGAGGTACACCCAGATGATGGATGCGACCACGCCCGGAATGGCGTACGGCAGGAAGTAGCTCAGACGGAATGCGGTGATGTGCTTGACGATATAGGAATCGATGAGCATTGCCAGAGCAAGTGCCGCGATGATCATGACCGGCACCTGAATCACGGTGTAGAGCACTACCCTGCCCACGCCAGCCCAGAAGTTGCCGGAAGTAATAACGTATTGGAAGTTCTGAAGTCCGACGAACTTATCGACCAGTTCCCCGCCGCCGTATGCGCCACCGCCCGTGGTGACCTGGCGGAAGAAGCTGGAATAAATAGCCCAAATGATGGGAAGAATAAATACCAGAGCGAACAGGATGCCAAACGGTGCCATGAAGGCCCAGCCGGTACGATTCTCACGCTTCACAGCATCAGAAGCCTTTGGCTTATCGGCACGCCTGGCGACCCCCGTCTTCGCCGTTTTTGTTGTTGCAGTCATAGGGAAACCTGTCTTTCAAAAGAACAGTGAGAAATAGAAAGTACGTAATGCAGTTCGAATCGATGCAGTCAGATCAAACACAATTAATGACGAACCGAACTCGAGTAAAAGGAAAGGCCGGAGTGTTGAGCTCCGGCCTTTCGATGTGTGGTTGAGGATATCAGCGGCTGGAAGGAACCCTAACCGTTAATGTCACTCGGAAACAGACAGGCCGAAGTTCTTCAGCGTATCCACAGAGGTGGTCTGTGCGTCGGAGAAGATGTCTGCAACCTTGCCGGAGCCATCGGTGGCCTTGGCGGCGGTTTCGTTCATCTTGGCGGCGACTGCGGAGAAGCCAGGCATGTAGGTGAAGTCACCCATGTTGTTGTTAGCGGTCTTGAATTCCTTCATGATGTCCTGACCACCGAAGAAGGTGGACCACTCGGAAGGAGTCTCAGCGTCTTCAGTGGTAGCAGCCGGCACGAGGCCCTGGGAAACCAGATCAGGAACCTGGGTGTTGAACCAATCCAGGAACTCCATTGCTTCCTTCGGGTGCTTGGAGTTCTTCAGCACGGCCACGGCGGAACCACCGTCAGGGCCGGTCTTGCCAGCGTTGCCGAACCAGTCACCGAGCTGAGCGACCTGCCATTCGCCGGAGCCGGTGCCACCGGAGGAGGTCATGAACAGCGGGGCTTCCCAAGCGGCGGCCACAGTACCGATCAACGAGCCATCCTTGATGGATGCATCGAAGGACGGATCCCAACGCGGGTTGGTGGTGGCTGCCTTGGCGTCGAGCAGCTGCTGGTAGAAGTCAGCGGTTGCCTTGGAGCCATCGGTCTCGGTGTTGACGACCCAGGAGTCGCCCTTCACCTTGTACCAACCACCGGAGGCGCCAGCCAGACCGGAGATCATGTTGCCGGCCTCATCAGGCTGGTAGGACATGATGTACTTGCCAGCGGCGGCAGCGGTCTTGGCAGCGGCGATAAACTCATCGGCGGTCTGCGGAATCTCGGTGATGCCGAGCTTCTCGAACTCAGCCTTGTTGTAGAAGTAAACCAGCGGGCCGGTGTCCTGCGGCAGGCCGTAAGCCTTGCCGCCAACCTGAACCAGGCTGTACGGGCCGGATGCGAAGTCGTTCTTGTACTGCTCGGCATACTGGGTCACATCCTGCAGCAGACCCTTGGTGAAGACCTCAGGCAGCTCGGCGTAACCGACCTGAGCCAGATCCGGAGCCTCGCCGGACTTGACGTCGGTCTCAAGCTTCTTGATCATGTCAGAGGCCTTACCATCGAACTTGGTGGCCTTGACCTGAATATCCGGATGCTGCTTATTCCACTTGGCAACGATGTCGTTGACCAGAGTCATGCCCTCGGAATCCGGCAGACGGTGCATGTAGGTGATGTTGACCACGCCACCATCATCGGTGGTCTTCGTGTCGCCGGCAGTGTCGCTGCCGCAACCGGCCAAGCCCATTCCCATTGCTGCTACCGCGGCAAAAGCAGCCACGATGCGCTTATTGCGAGATACCATATCTCTACTCCTTCGTAGTGAAATCATCATCTCAGTGTGATGACTGATTACTAATGTATGCCCTCATTCTTTTATTGTCAACTTAGCTAACAATTACCGCGCGTCCCGTTGAGGCGAGTAGCATTAAACCGGTTCGATGCTCGATTGTGCGAGTTTGTTCATTTCATTAACTCCCCTTACAAAGCAACGTACTTTTGGTCCACCGGTAGGCCTAATGAGATATTGGATAGCGGCAACAATCCAAGACGTTAGCTTGCAATCGTCCACCGCAAATTGCAAGCACTTGCCAACATTATCGGTTTTCAGGTCGCCGGCGCGATACCCGACCAGGGGGCACCGCACCTTAATGAGACGCTACACGAGCAGTCTCAGCAACTGGTAGAGCTGCCACAGGCTACGCACGTTGAAGTGCGTGCCGTCAACCGTGGCGTTCGCCTCGCCATCGCCCATATGGACGATCACGGTGCGCCCGTTCACGGTCAGACTACCGTGCATCGTGATATGATTCATCTTGCAACCTTGTTGATTAAAGGCGCAAGCCGGTAATCAACGCAAAGGCCCGGTGCTGCAAACGTCGGGCCTTTTCTTATCGGCTCACGCCGATCGGCCCGTCATATCAACGGGGACACCGCATGTTACGGCATCACAAACCAATATATCAGCACCCCGGCGGCAATCAAGAAGACAGGTTCCAGAAAAAGAAAAAAAGGGCCTGGGCATGTTGCCCAGGCCTCGGTTCGCGGACAGGGCGAGATTCGAACTCGCGGAGGGTTGCCCCTCAACGGTTTTCAAGACCGTCTCTTTAGGCCGCTCAGACACCTGTCCTGATGCGCGTTCACACGCGCAAGTATTCATTATACAGAAGGGAGGGATGTTGATATTCGGCAGTGCGGTCGGTCTTGGATTCGCCTGCTGGCTATCAGCGATCTCTCCCTCAGTAATCTCTCCCTCAGTCAGCTACGCTGACAGCTCCCTCATCAGAGGGAGCTAAAGCACGATGAGACTCAGGCCTCCCACTTCGTGGGCTCGATAACTTCCTTGCCGCCCATGTAGGCGCGCATGGCCTTCGGGATCTCGATGGAGCCGTCCTTCTGCTGGTGGTTCTCCATGATGGCGACCAGCCAACGGGTGGTGGCCAACGTGCCGTTCAGGGTGGAGACCGGGCGGGTGCCGCCGTCTTCCATACGCTCGCGGATGTTCAGGCGGCGAGCCTGGTACTCGGTGCAGTTCGAGGTGGAGGTGAGCTCGCGGTAACGGCCCTGGGTCGGCACCCAAGCCTCGCAGTCGAACTTACGGGCGGCGGAGGAACCGAGGTCGCCGGCGGCGGTATCGATGATGCGGTAGGGCACCTCGACCTTGGCGAGCATCTCCTGTTCCATGGCCAGCAGGTGCTCGTGCTCCTTGTAGGAGTCCTCCTGCTTGGCGTAAACGAACATCTCCACCTTGTCGAACTGGTGGACGCGGATGATGCCGGAAGTATCCTTGCCTGCGGCACCGGCCTCGCGGCGGTAGCAGGAGGACCAACCGCAGTAGCGCAGCGGGCCGTTGCCGAGGTCGAGGATCTCGTTCTCGTGCATGCCGGCGAGCGCCACTTCGGAAGTGCCGACCAGGTACTGGTCATCGGGCTCGCGCAGACGGTAGATCTCGTCGGCGTGGGAGTTCAGGAAGCCGGTGCCGCGCATGACCTCGGGGCGCACGAGCGTCGGGGTGATGGCCAGCGTGAAGCCGTGCTCTTCGGCCTGGTCCACGGCCATGGTGAGCATGGCAATCTGCATGCGGGCCACCTGGCCACGCAGGAAATAGAAGCGGGAGCCGCCGACCTTGACGCCGCGGCGCATGTCGATGCCGGCCACGCCGGTGCCGAGGGTCAGGTGGTCCTTGGGCTCGAAGCCTTCGGCCGCGAAGTCGCGAATCTGGCCAACCTTCTTGACGACCACGTAGTCATCCTCGCCGCCTTCGGGAGCTTCGGGCTCCACGATGTTGGAGAGCTTCCACATGGCGGCGGTGTATTCCTCGGCTGCGGAATCGGCCTTGGACTTGTATTCGGAGACCTTCTGGGACAGTTCCTTGGTTTCGGCGATGAGCTTGGCCTTCTCGTCCGCCGGGGCGGAGGCGACTTTCTTGCCGATTTCCTTCTGCTGGGCGCGAGCCTCTTCGAAGGCCTTCAGCGCCTCACGACGTGCGGTGTCGGAGGAGAGCACTTCGTCGACGAGTTCCACGGACTCGCCGCGCTTGCGCTGGGATTCCTTGACGATATCGGTGTGTTCACGGATGAATTGAATATCAAGCATGGGCACCAGACTAGCCGCGTAAGCAGACACCGACAATGGCCGAATGCGCGGGAGTCACGCGCAAGTCACGCGGAAATCACAGGGAAGCCCGGGAAAGTCCGTGGACGGGTCCACCCGGCCAATTTCGTCAGATGAGACGCGATTGAACCATAATCACGCCCCACGGGGCTGTTGCGTGCAGGAAATGTTCACGTACGGCGCACCATGGGCGCAAACGACCTCCCCACCGATAACAATAGGAGCCATGCCTCAGCCTGCCCTCACCGTGTTTCTGATCATCGCCGCAATCGCCATTGTGGCGGTGCTCATCGCCGTCATCGTCATCGCCCTGCGCGCGCAGCGCCGCCGCAAGCTGGCTCAGACGCTGGAGAAGCGCCGGGACGACGAGGTGCAGTACGCCTTCATCGTGAATCCGTCCAAACCGCAGGCCGAAGCCCGCAGGCTGCATATCCAGAGGTTCTGCGAGGCCAAGGGGCTCAATCGCATCCGCTTCTACGACACCCAGCTTGACAAGGACGGCAGGGTCTGCGCGCTTGAGGCGCTGGAGGACGGCGCCGACGTGGTGATCGCGGTCGGCGGCGACGGCACAGTGCGCACGGTGGCGAGCGCCGTCTCCGGCACCGGCCATGCGCTGGGCATCATCCCCATCGGCACCGGCAACCTGTTTGCCCGCAATATGGGCGTTCCCGTGGACGATATCGACGCCGCACTGACCGTGGCCACCTCCCACGGCTCCCGCTTGGTGGATATGGGTCGTCTTACTTTGCTCGACCACCCGGAGGACGACCACGGCCACGCCTTCCTCATCATCGCCGGCATCGGCTTCGATGCGGCCATGATCGACGACACCAACCCCGAGCTCAAGGCGAACATCAGCTGGCTCGCCTACTTCGTGGGCGGCGTGAAGAACCTGTTCGCGCCGAAGTTCCGCGGCACGCTGACAGTCACCAGCGCCGACGGTTCGACTCACACCATCAAGCGTCTCGATTTCCGCACGGTGATGGCCGGCAACTGCGGCCAGATTCCCATGTTCTCGCTGATGCCGGCGGCATCCTATGACGATGGTCTGCTGGACTTCGAAATCATCGACACCACCGGCGGCATCCTTGGCTGGGCCAACCTGTTCGGCGACGTGGTGCATCAGACGATTATCGGCAAGCCCGAACAGAACCCGCTGTCCACGAACTCGACCATCGAACAGGTTCAGGGTGTCAGTGCCGAAATCACATTGGAAAAGCCGGCCAAAGCGCAGGTGGACGGCGACATGCTACCGGAAACCAAACATATTCGTTTCTCAGTGGATCATCGCGCGCTGATCGTGCGCGTACCCGACGCCTCCGCGCTGGAAAAGACCGCACAGGCCGCTGCCTCAAACGCCACCTCGGATTTCGCCGAAATGACCGGCACGCTCGAGCCGATTCGCTGATCCGCTACGATGCGTGGCCGGTGACTCGGGCGACGTGCATTGCCAGATAGGCGGTTTCGTCGTCGCTGATATCCGTGTCGAGGCGCAGTTCGAGCAGGGAGGCGATGGTTCGCGCGCATCGTAGCGCGGCGGGATAGGACTCACGAATCACCTTCATCACCGGTGCCGGCTCATCCGTCAGTTGCTGGTGCTGGTGGATGCGTACGAACAGGTAACGCAGATGGGTGATGAACCTGCCCACATTCACGGAACTGCGGTCCAACGTGATGCCGTAGCTGTGGTCGATAATGTCAAGCAGTTGCTGGATCACGCCCGTCATCGTATACGTATAGGACAGGTCGCCGGTGGCGAAGCCGGCGTTGACCAGATGCATGGCAAGCGCGGTGGCCTCGCCGTCCGGCAGCGTGACGTCGAGCCGCGCATTGAGCGATGCGAGCATCGCACGCCCCTGCGCGCATTCCTGCGGGTACAGGTTGCTCACCTCGCCGAGCAGCGGGTAGGTAATGTCGATGCCGCGCCGCACCCGCTCCACCGCATTCGCCACGTGATCCGACAGGGCCATGACCAGCGTGGTGCTGCCGGTCTCACGCTCCCCCAGTCCGGCTTCCTGCATGGATTCGACGACCACGCGGATGATTTCGGGCGGAATGTCCGCCAGCATCTGCGCCAGATGGTCCGGGTCACGCCCGTCCGACGGCACGAAGGTGCGCACGACTTTCGACTCGTCGACCGTCTGCCCCGGCTTGGCCTGGAACCCCAGTCCACGGCCGGTGAGAATCACCTCACCGCCGTCGCCGCCTTTGGCGAGCACGACGTTGTTGTTGAACACTCGCAGTATTTCCATGGCATCCTTTCGCAACGTCATTGTTCCACATCGATGATCGGGCTGCCGGCTGATACGGTTTTGCAGTCACCGCCGTTGTTGTCGCCGCTACCGTCGCCGATCAACGGCGTGACCGCGGTCAGTTCAGCGGCGTTGACCACCGTCACCACCACCACAACGCTGTGCCCGGCCGCCGCAACTTTGCCGAAATCCACGGTGGCCAGTGGCTCTCCCGCCGCGATCCGATCGCCTTTAGCCACGACCACGGCGAATCCTTCGCCATCCATATCGACGGTGTCAATGCCGATATGAACCAGCACCTCGATGCCGCCATCGGTTTTAATGCCGAAGGCATGGCCGGTTCGGGCCACGGTTTTCAGCGTGCCACTGACCGGTGCTAGCACGGCCGTCTCACCGGTCGTCTCCGGCATGACGCCTACACCCTCCCCCAGCGCGCGGGAGGCGAACACCGGATCGCCAGTCGCTTCCAGATTCACCAGCCGGCCGGCGACCGGCGACAAGATGGCGTTGGAGTCAAGAGCCCGATCAGGGGCAGCCCGCGATGGAGAATCTTCCGCAGACTCCACATCCGACACGGTCGTGTCAATCCCCCTCGCCATATCCTGCGGGCGTGCGTTCTCGTCTGCCGAGACCATCTGCGTCTTGGTGGCGCGCGACGGCGTGCGGTACCCGAACAACACCGTCAACACCATCGCCATTACAAACGCAACGGCGATGGACAGCGCGTACACCCACATCCGATCGAACACCGGAATCGTCAGCAACGAGGAGAAGGCGAATGCCGTAGTCGTAACGCCCCGGACCATCTGGCCGGATGGCAGCACGGACGGGAACAGCCAGCCGAACACCGCGCTGGTCACTCCGCCGGCCGCGCAGCCGGCGAGCAGCCAGCGGTAGACGCGGCGGTGATGCAGATGGATGCCGTACAGGCTCAGTTCCGAAACGCCACCCAGCAATCCCGCGAGCAACGCCCCCACCGCGGTCTGCCGCATGGCCGAATCCTTGCCGCGTACGGCCAGCACGAGCACGCCGGCGGTGGCACCGAAGCAGGCGAAGTTCCATACACCCATCGGACCTTGGACGAAGTCGTAGCCGAGCGTCTGAATGTTCATCAGTATCAGGGCGTTCAACGGCCAGTGCAGACCGAGCGGCACGAGAAACGGGTAGAGCATCGGGATGATGAGCGCGAACAGGAATGGCACGTGCGCGTTAAGCCATGCTGTGGCCGCTCCCAGCCCGCTGCCGAGCCATATTCCCAGAGGCCCGATAACCAGTATGGTGAGCGCAAAAACGACGACCAGTGAGAGGAATGGCACGAACACCAGCTGTACGCTGTCGGGAATGACGCGCTTCAGCCCGCGGTAGACCACGGCGAGCACGGCGGCCATGAGCAATGGTACGAAGATGTTGCCACTGTAGTCGTTGAGTTGAATCGGTATGCCGAACGCCGACACGGTGCAGGTTTCGGCGCCGAATACGGCGGTGGCCGAGCATTGAATCTCCCCGGAGAGAGCGCTGGATACGGACGTCCCGGACATTCCGGACATCACGCCAGTAAGCTGCGGGGTCATAAGCGCGGCCATAATCGCACCGCCGAGCCAAGGGTCGACGTCCAGTTTCTTGGCCGCATTGTAAGCGATCATAATCGGCAGAACGGTGAACACACCCTCCCAAATCGCCTTGAGTAGTATCCAACCGGTGGACGTCTCGCCATCAGGCACAATGCCGAGTGCAACGATCACGTTGACGATGGCGATGACCAGCGAGGCACCGAGTAGCACGCCCAGAATCGGGCGGAACGAGTCGGACAGGTAGTCGAAAAACGCGGCAGCCCGGGCACGGGCGGCACTGCCCCACTCGCGGATGGTACGAGGCATGAAGTGACGGGATGTATTGGCTGGGCCGTGACTCTGCTCGGTGTCGGTATCGCGCAATGGTGCGACGTCGTCGGAAAGGTTCGGCGCGGACTGCGTAGGCTGCGTAGGCTGAGTGGATTGCGTTGACTGAGTGGATTGCGTTGACTGAGTGGATTGCGTTGACTGAGTGGATTGCGCGGACTGCGTTGGCCGCGACGCCGCCGATGGTAATTGCGTTGCCGGAGTCAATCGCGCTGCCTGCATCCGAACGATCTGCTCGTACACCGAGGCGACCGCTCCGCCGATGATGACCTGATAACGATTGCCGGTTCGCGGGAATGCGCCGAGGACTCCGGGGATGGATTCGAGACCGTGCTGGCTGACCTGGCCGGCGTCGTCCAGTTCGAAGTGCAGTCGCGTGGCGCAATGGGTCAGGTTGGTGATGTTCGCGGAGCCGCCGACGGCATCAACGATGCACGCCGCAATCACTGCAGGCGTTGCGTTCGATGCGTTCGCCACGGTTCCTCCTTGCTGCCGTATGCCACTGTGTTCCATTATCGGCGCTGGGTGCCCCAAAAGCACGGCAATGCCGGCAAAGCATCGCGAAACGGCAACTATGCGCTACGGTGCTCCGCGATAGCGTTCCGCTATGGTGTTCCGCCGCACCCGTTCTCCGTATTTGCCGCAGCGCCCATTCCGACTTCATTCCACCATGCAGAATCCTGCAATCGTTGTCAAAAATCATCGTTTTTTGCCGCCTATTCGGAGTGTCGCGACCGAGAAAGTCGTATCCTATCTTTCACACACGTTGCGTAGCAGGGTTGTTACTCAAAATGAGGCAAGACCTGGAGTGACGTGGAATTTGCGTATCGTAATATGCGAATTCCACGTTGTTCCAGGTCTTTTTTGTTTTCGGGCGACTTCAGGCAATCGAAGCCTGACCTTGCATGCGGCAGAGGGGCCACGCGGCAGGCGCGGCCCGTCAACGGCGAAAGGACAAGGCAATGACGACGACGGCATCACCCGTATCGAAGCAGACGGCATCCGCGGCACAGGAGACCGGCGCAACCGGTGCAGCGGCCACCGCAATCGAAACCATCGAAACCGGCGTGGCCGGGGTGGCGGACGCGGCCACAAACGCGGCAGCAAACGCAATCGAGGACCTCGAAGCCGCCGAATCACGCGGCTTCTCCACGCGCTTCCCGCTCAACAGCGCATTCATCTTCACCTTCGGCGCGCTCGGCGGCATGCTGTTCGGTTTCGACACCGGCATTATCTCCGGCGCCTCCCCGCTTATCGAATCGGACTTCGGCCTGAGCGTCTCCCAGACCGGCTTCATCACCTCCTCGGTGCTGATCGGCTCGTGCGCAGGCGCGTTGTCGATCGGCGCGCTGTCTGACCGGTTCGGCCGCAAGAAGCTGCTCATCGTCTCCGCGCTGCTGTTCCTGCTCGGCTCAGGCCTGTGCGCCTCCTCCACCGGATTCGCGATGATGGTGTGCGCCCGCATCATCCTGGGCCTCGCGGTCGGCGCGGCTTCTGCCCTGACCCCGGCGTACTTGGCCGAACTGGCGCCGAAGGAGCGTCGCGGCTCGCTGTCCACGCTGTTCCAGCTCATGGTCACCTTCGGCATTCTGCTGGCCTACGCCTCCAACCTCGGATTCCTGAACCACAACCTCTTCGGCATCCGCGACTGGCGCTGGATGCTCGGTTCGGCGCTGGTGCCGGCCGCCTTGTTGCTGCTCGGCGGCCTGCTGCTGCCCGAATCCCCGCGTTATCTGGTGAACAAGGGCGACACCTGCAACGCCTTCAAAGTGCTTACGCTGATTCGCAAGGACGTGGATCAGACCCAGGTGCAGATTGAGCTGGACGAAATCAAGGCCGTGGCCGCACAGGACACCAAGGGTGGCGTGCGCGAACTGTTCCGTATCGCTCGTCCGGCGCTGGTGGCCGCCATTGGCATCATGCTGTTCCAGCAGCTCGTGGGCATCAACTCGGTGATCTACTTCCTGCCGCAGGTGTTCATCAAGGGCTTCGGCTTCCCTGAAGGCGACGCAATCTGGGTGTCGGTGGGCATCGGCGTGGTGAACTTCGTGAGCACCATCGTGGCCACGCTTATCATGGATCGTTTCCCGCGCAAGGGCGTGCTGATCTTCGGTTCCATCGTGATGACCGTTTCGCTCGCAGTACTCGCCGTGATGAACTTCGTGGGCGACGTGGCCGTGCTGGCCGTGCCGACGATGATTCTCATCGCTTTCTATATCCTCGGCTTTGCGGTCTCGTGGGGCCCGATCGCCTGGGTGCTTATCGGCGAGATCTTCCCGCTGAGCGTGCGCGGCATCGGCTCCTCCTTCGGCTCGGCGGCGAACTGGCTGGGCAACTTCATCGTCTCCCAGTTCTTCCTCGTGCTGCTCGATGCGTTCGGCAACAATGTGGGCGGCCCGTTCGCGATTTTCGGCGTGTTTTCGGCCCTGTCCATCCCGTTCGTGATGCGCTTGGTGCCCGAGACCAACGGCAAGTCGCTGGAGGAAATCGAGGAGGAAATGACCAAGCGCTAGACAACCGGCACACGATTCGCACAAAAGTTGACAACTCTTAACATAATCGTACCCAACGTGGCGAAAAAACGTGGCAGAATAGGGAGCATGGTAGCAAACAATGCGGGTCAGCCCGCCACCCCAGCAGATCTGATCAATGTCGATGAGGTTATCGGCAAATACTATGACCTCGTCCCCGATCCCGAAGTCCCCGAGCAGCGTGTCATCTTCGGCACCTCCGGCCACCGCGGATCGTCCCTGAAGACCTCGTTCAACGAGGCCCACATCATCGCCATCTCCCAGGCCATCGCCGAATACCGCAAGAAGGCCGGCGTCACCGGCCCGCTGTACCTCGGCTCCGACACCCACGCGCTGTCCGGCCCGGCCAAGAAGACCGCCATCGAGGTGCTCGTCGCCAACGGCGTGCACGTGCGCGTCGATTCCCGTGACGACTTCGTGCCCACCCCGGTGGTCTCCCAGGCCATCCTGACCCACAACCGTGCGGCCGACGGCACCCAGCGCTTCGAGGGCGAGGGCCTCGCCGACGGCATCGTCGTCACGCCGTCCCACAACCCGCCCACCGACGGTGGCTTCAAGTACGACCCCGTCACCGGCGGCCCGGCTCCGGCCGAGACCACCAATGCCATCGCCGCTCGCGCCAACGAGCTGCTCGGCAACTTCAAGTCCATCAAGCGTGTGCCCTACGAGGAGGCCATCAAGTCCGAGTACGTCGAGTAAATATCCGGGAGTGCCTAATTTGGTTTTGCATACGATCGGGACGAAACCGTTT
>OKHM01000183.1_pt1 | contig 39896 bp, 46 predicted proteins | sample 1612121 | NCBI WGS metagenome assembly OKHM01 (sample SAMN04436777, study PRJEB24849) | human gut metagenome | biome: human gut; feature: NICU; material: stool | host: Homo sapiens | place: USA: Saint Louis, MO | collected 2011-03-27
TTCTTTACAGCTCCGGAAGAGGTGAAGTCAGGGAGCCATAAGTTAACCACATTATCGCCCGCAAGAGATACGCCGTGGAAACCATCGAGACCAAGGCGTGCGACATATAAAGAAGTTTCACCTTGACCATTAATACCTACTACAGGATCATTGCTACCAGCTTTGGTGCCAAGGTCAACTAATGGTGTAATACCGTAATATTCAACTTGTTGTCCGAATTCATTTAATTGAGTAGAGTACATCGCAGAACGTCTAGCTACTGCTCGAATTTTAGCAATCAATTTAGAGTTGCCCATAATGGCAGATGGCGCACCATCCAAGCCTAAAAGGAATTCATCGAGTTGGTCTAAGAATGTCTTGTAGTTTGCATCAATAGCACCACTATCAGACAAATCGATAGCTGCTGTAGGTGTATATTCAGTAGAAGAACCTAAAAGCGCCTTGTCTAAACCATCAAATGCTTTAGCGTTGGTACCAGTATCGCCATTAATAACTGTGTCATTAAACAATGCAGTTGCAGCCTTAACCTTTTGCTCGATTTGTAATGTTACTTCATCAACAATACCACCCATTTTAGCGATTACACGGTCGATTTCAAAGGATCCGCCAAATACTTTCAAATCAACAGTATGACGTTTACGAGTTACACTTTGAGGTGTGTATTCAGCATTAATATCACGGAAATCTGCTGTTGGTTGTGTTAATAATCGAGTATAACCATAGGTTAAAGTACCGCCACCGCCAGTAGGAGATACAGCATCATCAAATGTTAAGTTTTCAAATAAAAAAGACGATTTACGGAATTCATCAATAACTCCCATTTGTAAATCGTCTTGTACGTTAAGTTTTGCTTCAGCTAATGTAATTGGCATTAGTTTATTCCTCCGTTATTAGAATTTATAAAATTTATTGGGTTTCAATAGCAGCCGCTACGGCCCCTTTTAAACCTACTGGCTTATTACCGCCAGAATTGTTGCTTCCTGCACCGCTTGTGCCTGAACCACTTCCGCGTTTTTGTACATCTTTAATTGCATAATCTTTACCTTTTAGCCATTCATCTACGCAATCGTCAACAGTTCCGCTAGTACCATCAGGCTTAATATATCCATAAGTACCATCTTCGTTGACTTTGATGTTACCAACAATCAGCTTTGAAAATTCTTTAGGATCCATAGCGTTACGCTTCGTCAAAGAATCAACCACGGCTGCAGAAATTTCAGACTGTACACGTTGTGCATCAGCATTTTCTCTTGCTTTACGCTCGGCCTCTACAGAATCCTCCAGGGTTTTAATTCGTTGCTGCATAGCTACAATACCTGCATCATCTTTAATCCCTGTAGAGGTGATTTTTTCTAGCTTGCCTTGCGCATCAGCAAGCTCACGGTCGGCGATTTCTTTTGCCGCTTTTGCTGCTTTCGCCTCATCATTCTTGGCATTAAATTGACTCTTGGAAACGTAGTTTTCACCATAATCCTTAGTCACTGCCTCTGCCTGTTCCTCCGTTAACCCTAACTTAATTAGTTCCTCTTTTGTCATCTGTATGACCTCCTGTAAAATAAGCTTTCCCTCTTCGCTTTATTTTCGTGAGCCACACCTCACGACCGCGGTCTTGTTCTTTTACGCCTGCAATACTAAAAAGGCAAATAAAAAAGCACCTGCATAAGCAAGTGCTTGATTGATTAAGTTTTAAATTTCTCGTATTTCTACGATTTCACTGGCATACAATTCATATTCGCCAACATATATTGATGCTTCATCAGGCTCATTATTCACACCCGATGTAAACGAATCCAATTTGCCAGTAATAATGTCACCGTCAACGAATCTGACTGCTACATTTTCTGAACGAATCTCATTATAGCGTTTATAAAGTTGTTCTTCTGTCATTTTCGTTCACTTCCTTTTGGTACTATATGAATACCCTTTCCTGATACATGTACAGTTGCAAGGCTTGTTTTCTGCTTTGTTCCTCTACTTACATTTACATCATACCCAATATGAGGGGATATATCAACCATTATTTTATGATTCCAATCACCCTTCCGAGTAAATCTAATACCACCATTATAAACGGATTCTCGTATGGCCTTTATAACATCAGCATGAGGAATTTCATAGTTATAATAGCTTTTATTTTGAGTTTCATCGTAAAGCTTACCGCCTTTTATATGCATGCTTTGCCGCATCACATAGCTGCTATTAAAGTATGGTGAGTTAATGTAATCAATAACACGATATCTAACATCATCTATTGTTTCAAACTCCCGACGTTTTGCAAGATCCTCAATATTAATTTTTCCATTTTTAATATAATCTTTCAACGACTCAATAACAGGAAGTCTGCTTTTGAATATAGTGCCATCCCAGCCCCTTGCTTCCTCAGTCCATGATGCATGCCCATTCATTACTAAATTACGACCATTTACGCCTAAAATGAGCTCTTGTTCCCTCTTTGGTAACGACTTCAAGTACGCTAGCCCTCCAGCTTCTATATTTGGCTTGGCTGCTGCAGTATCAATCATGCCTTCTATAATTGGCTTAATATGGCACATACAATGAGGGTGAGCAGGTAAATGAGGAAATTTATCTTTAGGGTAAATACCTTTTCCAAGTCCATACAAATCAGCATTTGCATATACATCACATATATCAACCACAGGATGTCGTGTACTCAATTTCCATTGAAATGCAACTACATCAGGATCATCCATATGTCTTGCAATCTCACCCTCTGCATATGCACGAGCCCTTTCAGTTCTAGCAATACGTTCAGCATGATAACGAGCCTTTTCCTGCGTCGCAACATATATGGTATGATTTAAAGCTGCTGTATTGCTCTTTTCAATAGCATCAATCAACTCACTATATGCAGCTCTAAGTCCCGGAGTAGTTTCTTGCTCAACTAATCGGCGGACTTTACGAAACTGATATTTAAGCATATCTTTCCCAGCTTCATCATTAAGCAATGGAATAGACAACTTGCGAAGCTTCTCCAAAAAATCAGGTAATTCAGCTTTTGAAATGACAGAATTACCACCATAGCCATCAAATATATCCTTTGCTGTAGCTAATGTATCCTGCCCTTTCTTCATTGCATCGTATATTGCTGCTGCAACATCGTTTTTGACACGACTAGATGCATTATGTAGCCGTTCAGATAAGTTTAATCCATCAGGTGCCCATGCCTTTTGCATTGCCTTTGAAATGGTTTGTAATTTATATGGCATGCCTGCGATTATTGCACTTTTAACTGCATCACTGGTTACACCTATGTCTACACCATATCCCCTAGCACACTCCTTAACCAACTCATTGATTAACGTGTCTTTCATTGCTTCCATTACAGGATATTTTTTATATGCTTCTTTAACAGCATATTTAGGCGTATGCCCTTCGTCTAATAATCGACGTACTTCGGCTTCAAACTCATCAATTATATCGCGTATGACACGTTCGGTATGCTTATTCATCTAGTCGCTCACTATTCTCATCCGGATTTTCTCCATTTGAATACATGTCATCTAATACTTCTTGCTGTGCAGTAGCTTCCACTTCTTTAACAATGGCATCATATACATTGCCGTCAATATTAGGCATATATCCATCAAGGATGCGTTTAAGCACTTCAACATAATATGTTTTAGATTTAAACCCTAAATCAAGGGCTTGCTGTCCTTGAGATAAGCAATCAGCTACATCATTAATGTCAAAGTCCCTTGGATATTCGCATTTATAATTCAACCGCTCGCCAGTCCACAACTCATATAATGCAATAATGGCTTTCTCTGCATTTTCACACTGTACAGCGAAGTTTGCTAGTCGTTGATTTGTTCTTTTGAATGCCCACTGCTTAGCAACCCCTGATTTTTCCTGCTGAACCCCTACTACAGAATCAACACCACCTATGCGGTACATTTCTTTAATTTCCGCTTCCTTTTCTTGCATGATGATCTGTGCTGGACCATTATCTGGAGCAATAAAAGCTGGGGGATGACTAGCCTCTGATGGATATAGTAGTACGTTGTTAACGCCCAAGGTTAAGTCTTCTATACCTTCATCGGATGGCATGGTTAAAGTAGAAAATGTTTGAGAGTTCAAAATCTGTGTCAATAAACTATCAAGATGATAGACTCTATAGTTCTTTTGTGCTAACGAATAGAACTCTGGATGCGGTAATATAGTTGTTTTCTTAGTGCTACGGCCAAACCATTGCACTACAGGGACACGTCCTAACCCATGTTCACCTTCATTAATAATGCCTCGCCCTTTATCACGAATAGTCCATTTTGTATCTGTCCATTCATAATATACTGTTGAACTACCTCCATTATCATCAGTAATAATCGTTCTATATTCGAATCTAATTATTCGACCTTTGTCATCCAGTTTCCAACCAGTCACATCACTAGGTTCAACTGAAGTTAAATACGGTAACCGTCTATCACGTACATTATCAGCCAAACTTTCACCAAATTCTGCTTCATTGTTAACAATGACATACACAACACCATACATTTTGGCAATCACAGCTTGTTGCTGAATGTATTCTTGTAATGATGTACCTAATCGATCTGCATCTTTTAAAAACACTTTGAATTTAGCCGTTTCTTTATACTCTCTTCGAATTTCATCATTAAAGATAGGATCTACATTCGCATTAATAATCGCTGCTGTATGATTAGAATAGCTTGATAACTTTTTACGGAAATTATAATTGTCTATGCTTTCTCTTGGATGCTGTTTTAAACCACGACCTAAAGAGAATAATCCGGACCCATAGTACGCATCATGTAATAACTGGTATGCATACTTCTGTTCGTTTGTAATAAACATATAATGAAGTTCCTCCTAATAAATATCAGAATTGATGGATTTAACCACAGCAAATTTTTCAAATGCATACCTCATAGCATCCATTAAATGGTTATTTTCATCTTCAGGCTTGCCTGTATACTTACCAAATCTATCTTTCCCCCATTGGTATTGGCTGATTTCTGTAAGAAAGTTAACACATCTAGGGTGCACTATAATTTCATAATCCTGGATGCGTTGTATACCATTCAGAATACTATCTGCACCTTTTTTAGATGCCCGAGTTCGAGTCATTCCAAATCCTCTCAACTCGGCTATGCTTTTAGGCTCGGCACAATCAGCAATAATAGCCTCTTTCGCATATCCCAAACGCTTTACTCGTTCAGCTATTGCACTGTTAGTGAGAGCGTGTTCGTAGAGCTCATCGAACACATACAGTCGTCGTTCTGCAGAATCAACGACACCACAGAAGAGAGCTGTCGGGTCTGTAGTATAGCCAAAATCCAGGCCAAATATGGCTTTTGCCCCTGGTAACTTGCGTACTTCATCTATACTGAAAGCTTGTTCCTTCCAGTTTTCGTATACAAGACCATCAACTACCCCCCACTCACCCAAGCCGGCTACTTTATACCGCTTAGGGTTCTTTTTCATTTCTTCGAACAGCACTAGGTCAGAGTCACTCAAGAACTCATTACACATATAATTCGTTGTCATAGCCAACACGTTATCACTAGGCTCATCAAAAAACCGTTTCTTTAGCCAGTGCCTATCAGACCACGGGTTAAACGTTAGCACTACCTGGTGATACAAACCGTCAGGCAACTGGCCACGAATAGACTCATCCAGTCGGTCGAAGGCATCTTCACCCATAATCTCGTAAGCTTCTTCAATCCATAGCCTACACAGCGCCCCAACTTCAACAGTAATGGATGTTACCTTTAAAGGATCATCGAGACCACGAAATAGAATCTTCTGTCCTGTTGGAATATATGTTATTTCAAGTGGCGATACGGAACATTTGAAGTGCCGCTCTACCTTTAACTGGCGCATAGCCCATTTGAGTTGCGCGAAACAACTGTCTCGCAAAGTCCGTTCTGTCTTACGAACGACTAGCCAGTTTATACAAGGGTTCTCCATTATCTCCATAATAACTTTTAGAGACTGTGTAGAAGACTTCTTACTGGCACGACTGCCCTTGACTACTTTATAACGCCCTTTGAATTTCCAAAAAGCACCGTATCCCTTGCCTACGATATCAGGCAAGTACACTCTGTTAGTCTGCAATATCGTCACCACCTACGATGAGTACAGGCTTAATATCGATAGTCGTATCACCGCTAAGTATTCTATGGCGTTTAGCCATAAGCTCTAAAGCTTTTAGTCTTGACTTCTCGTCAGGTGGTTTATCGATAATGCGGGCTTCGGAACATCCTTCCCCTGTACCTTCGATAACGACGTGTTTTTCATTTGAGAGCCCCAGGGCAATTCTTGTTAACTCATACTCGACCTGCTGAGCCGTCATGATGTTTTCATTGAAGTAGGCTTCCCGTAATTCTGCGACCCTCGTTTTTATATCAACATTTGACAACAATCGGCTGCCTATTCTATTGGCGGTTTTCTCAGAATAACCAGTTCGAATAGCGGCTTGTGTCGCATTCATATCTTTGATGTACTCATGACAAAATTTTTCATGTCGTTTATTTGCTAATGCAGCCACTATCTCACCTCCTGGCTATCTTAATACATCACGGCTGTTTCTCTTAAATCGGCCGTGAGAACGAGTGCATAATCCACAATTACTTTTATGTGCTTGATCATGTGTGATATAAGTTTGACACAGTCCATCATATTCAATTAGTTGTGCTGTGCAAACGCCGTTTTTGTTATTAAGGCATTTACGTTTAATGCATTTGACTTCTGTGCTCATACCTTCTCACCTTTAATACATTTGTACGCTCAAATCCGATGACTAGTTGGTTGTTGTTAGGCTATATAGTTATTGGAGGACTTATAGTCTAGTCATCAGATGTCAGCGTACAACGATACAGGGCAAGCTCATACTGTATAAGCTTAAAATGTATGTGGACATATTCGGCTCGCCCTGGTTTCATTGTGCAGTAAATTTCATTTTTACATATTCCCTCTCCTTAGCTTACGCGATCGCCTACATCATAAATAGAGGCCCCTATATTTACAATGCTACATACAACAAAAAGCACGGTCGTCATCACCGTGCTTTTTGCTGAGTTGTGTATAAGAGAGGATTTGTGTTAGATGACTAATGACACCTTTCACAACTACATTATACTATGTTAAGTCGGTTCATTTAAGTCCAAAGTACTCCAAAACAGTCCAAAGTACTCCACTATGAAAGTAGCTCCCCTAATTCGTTTAATGCTTTATTTTTTAAATTGAAGTAACTGCTCCTTTCGTAATATATCATCGCTTGCACTTTCTTAGGGAATGCCCCGTTAATGTACTCTTGCGCTAATATAATACGCCCTGGTATGCATTCTACCTTTTCAATTAAAGCCCTTGCTTCTTCCCTTATAGCAATAAGCTTTGCTATCTCCCGTTTCTTGGCATCTACCGTATCAACAAGTCTAGCCACATCCCTTTCAAGTCCTACTGGCATACCGCCCCCGGACACTCGGTCTTTGGAATAATCAATCGCCGATAAGGTGATGATATCATACTGCAATTTGCGAATATCATGCCGTAGCGATTGAATACGTATGGCTATCATCTTGATATCTTGTAAATACGCTGTCGCCTTTTCTTTATAGTCACTCATGAGGCATTACCTCTTTGATATACCGGTCTAAATACCACCGCGCTTTTTTTAGGTCTTCAAGTTTATCTCCCTTATGCCCTGCTCGTGCGATGTACTTGATAACATTACCTAGATGATATGGAAGCTGTTGATCCTCGATAAAATCGATAACCTCAATCTTGCCTCGTGTGTAGTGTGAAGGATGATTGATGACATCTTCTTCCTTAGGCGTCACCTTGACTTCCGGCTCCTCGATAGCTTTCACTACCTTTTCTGCAATAGTTTGCACTGTCTCTTCCTTCTTCTTAGGTACTTTCGAATACTTAGGTAGACAATCCGGACAATATTTAGGCCAACGGCCTTGCGCCTTTTCCTTTTTGTGAACGAATGTTACCCCGCATCCTTCACAGGTTAACTCTTTACTAACACCTCCTCCAGGCGGTGTCATTACTATTTCACATTCAGGACAATAATCCTCATGTGTTCTTACTGTAAATGTGTCTCCGCATCGTCTGCATTTCTTTTGCATAGCTCTGCTCCTTATACAATTCTTTACGATATTTAATAGCTTCTAAGAGGGCGTCCTGCCCTGCTTCTTTGCGTTCTAATGCTTTCATGACTTGCTCGTCCATCGTTCCCCTAGTGACTAGATGATGGATAATCACGGGCTGTGTTTGCCCTTGCCTGTGTAACCTTGCATTAGCTTGTTGGTATTGTTCAAGACTCCATGTCAGCCCATACCATACGATGATATTGCCACCGGCTTGTAGGTTTAAACCGTACCCTGCTGATGCGGGATGTGCCAGTAACATTTGTATCTTGCCTTTGTTCCAGTTGGCCACATCGTCGTCAGTCTTTAATTCGACGGCTTTCGGGAACGCTTCTTTGATGGATTGAAGGTCATGCTTGAAGTTATAGAACACTAACATTGGTTTTCCTTCATTCGTTTCTACCAATTCTTTCAAGCGTTCAATCTTCTCATTATGGACGACCACGATTTCACCATCATCGTTATAAATGGATCCATTCGCTAGCTGTAACAATTTACCGGCGAGGGCTGCCGCATTTAAGGCGCTTATGTCGTCATCGTCTACGATACTTAGCACATGTTCTCGTTCCATTTCTTTGTACAGCGCCCATTCTTTAGGACTCATTTCTACAGTAATTACGTTTTCGATGCGTTCCGGTAATTTGAGATAGTCCTTAGCTTTTAAGCTCATACAAACGTCTTGGATTTTACCAAATATCGCCTTATCGCCACCTGGTAGTAATCGGTAGCTATACACGACATGCCCGTTTGTTTTATCCGGTGTAAAGTAGCGGCATCGGAACTCGGTAAGAGTCTTACCTAATCGGTCCCCGCCATCTAGTAAATACATCTGCGCCCAAATATCCATCAAGGTATTTGGCGCTGGCGTACCAGTTAAAATCACGATGCGTTTAAAGAGAGGTCTCATTTTACGCATAGCCTTAAAGCGTTTAGCCTGTGGATTCTTAAAAGAAGAACTTTCGTCGATCACTAACATGTCAAAAGGGAACTTCTTTTTCGGTTTTCCGAAATAGTAGTCATATAACCACTGCACATTTTCACGATTTATCACATAAATGTCAGACTCACTATTAAGTGCGTGTATGCGTTCTTTCTCAGAACCCAATACTTTGGCCACTGTCAGACATCTTGTAGCGCTCCACTTTTGTGTTTCTTGCACCCAGGTAGACTCTGCTACTTTTTTAGGTGCGATGAGTAACACTTTTTTTATAGTGAAGTTATCATACATAAGCTTCTCTATCGCAATTAACGTAGAGATTGTCTTCCCTAAACCCATGTCTAATAAGAGCCCGTAGTGCGAATGGTCAATTATCCGCTGAATAGCAATCTCTTGGTACTCGTGTGGATGAAAGTCCATGAATTGCCCTTTCTATATCATCTAAAAATAACTTAGCGTCTAGCTTACCGGTTAGGACAAATACTATGGCACCTTGCTTTCGTAATCGTGAAATCTGAACTCGTTGATTAGCCATTAACTTTCCTGTTGTAGCTTTTAACTCAACGAAGATAACCGCTCCTCCAGGGAGTACTACAATCCGATCAGGCACACCATCGTTTCCAGGTGATACGAATTTCATATATATGCACCCCAGTTTTTTGAGTTGATTTCCTAACCAACGTTCGATATCTTTTTCTATCGTTCTCACCTCGTTCTCAATAAATAATCGGCAACAGGCCTCAGCCTATATAAAATCTGGCTTCATCGGGGTTGTGTTGCCGATGTTTTGTTTTTTTTGCTCATATATATATATACGCGTATTTGCGTTTTTTACGTGTATACGTATACAAGCACTTATTCATATATTTATTATTTTTAATTAATAGTAAATAATAGAAAACATCGGCAACAAATTGCATTTAAGATAGATAACAACTACATCAAACGTGTTGCCGATTTTGTTGCCACACGTGTTGCCGTTGCCGATTTTTTAGCTTATATCAAAATTCATCGATGTATAGGCGTGTATAAAAATTATTTCGACAAACATCAATATATGAAAATTAGCTAATCGGCAACAAAAATCGGCAACACGATTATTTACGATTTTTAGATATCGTTTTAGCCTTATTTTGGAGAGTGCTCGCGTCCCTAATAAACGCTCTTTGAACGCCATATAATTTACCGAAGCGCATCTTCCCGACGCTCTTTGAATAAGGACTCCACCCTTTAATAGACTGCAAAATGTCAATGATTTCTCTTGCTTTTGCGTTCTGTAGGTTCTTCCTGTCGCCCTCCATCACTTCACACCATATCTCAAGGGCACAAACCCGCTCCCGCTGCACTGAACCACAATAGTCGTCATCGCCATAATTCCGGATATACTCCCTGCGATCATAGATGTCTTTAGACTCCCAATCTTCAGGTAGTTCCATCTCGAGGTATTCCTCAATGAGTCCTACGAGTTCACCGCCTTCAGTGTGTGATAATTGGATTCTAAGGGCTTCCTCTTCGAGTTCGCCCTCTAATACAAGAGGTTCACCTTCTGCCCAATACGTGAACGCTTCCGCCCATAATTGGTCAATTTCGTCCTTTGACAACTCCCAAGCATTCTTTGTCTTCCGGTCCTTATCACCAGTAATTGGCCAGAATCGGCGGTTACCAGTACGGTCCTTTAGGAACATAAGATTATTAGTAGAACCAGCGAATACACACTGGCGTGGATACTCTTCGGTGCGTCTACCATACGGAGAACGGAACCGGTCAGAGGTACGACTGATAAAGGCTTTAACAATTTCGTTATCGTTCTTATAGGTAGGTGCAAGTTCAGCGAGTTCGTTGATCCATGAGCCTTGAATTTGTTCGAGAGCGTCTTTAGTTTTGATATCAACAAGAGAGTTGTTGAACCATTTACGTCCTAACCGCTCCAAGATAAGGGATTTACCTAAACCTTGAGAGCCATATAATACAATAGCTGTATCGAACTTAACGCCAGGTTCCATTACTCGTGCGATGGCACCGCACATCCATTTACGGGTAACAGCCCTAATGTAATCGGTATCCTCAGCGCCGATGTAATCGATAAATAGAGTATCGACTCTACATTCACCGTCCCAAGTTAAACCAGTTAAGTATTGGCGCACAGGATGGAATTTATTATCTTGCGTCACTTCCTGGAGCGCATCATCGATGATGCCCTTACCCTTGATAAGGTATTTAGTAGCGAAGTAGTTACGCAGGCACGCATCGTCGGTATCTGTCCAGTACGGGGTTTCATCCTTACCTCGCCACGGAAGATCGTCAATCACGACTAACCGATGCGCGAATTCGTCGAGTCGAATTTTACCTTTTAAAGAAGGGTCCTGTTTAAGTACTACTAAACAGTTGAATACATCAGACTCGGGAGTACCGTTTTTATCACGTTTAAGTTTAGATAAAAAGTCTTCGTCGTCCTCTGTGATATCCTCAAACTCCATATCCGCCATGCGTTCTTTATCGAGCAGGATTGGTGCTGCACCGTCTTCGTTGACGAAGTCTATCATGGCTTTATAACTCGGTAGTTTAGTAACTGCAGTCGCAGGGTCTTCGCCCTCATCTTTGGCGCCGAATAAGTGAATGCGAACCAGGTCAAATGCATTAACAAGTTTACCGCTGATTGGATCAGTTGCATGGTTGGAGTAGGCGAAGGTATCGTTATCGTAAATAACTAAACCGCCGACTGAGCTGCCTTCCGTATATGTGTATCGGCCCTCAACTTGTGTCGGCTCATACACCCCAGGAAGGAACTTTTCTATCGCTTCCGTGATACTGTAGCACCTACAAAAGGCGCCAAGTAAACCCTTTTTCTCTAATGGGTTACCTTGTTTCTTGGCCGCATCAAGGCGAATTTGTGATTCCTTTTCGGACGTTGGCCAAAGACTCGTATCACGCCAGTCACGATATGTACTTAGACATTGATCAACAGATACTAGGTTGCCTTCGCCTCGTTGATATACATACTCGACATCCTTTGGGCAACTTGGCCAATACATTAACCGCTCAGCTTGGTGCGTGGATGGGTCAAAAGACTCAATCCCGATATTATCTGCAATTCGTCTTGAGACTGCCTGGTACTCATCCGGTGTCATCGGTCTATCGACTGGGATAATGACACGGTAACGAGGATTGTCAGCTGTGTGGCTATGTGTACTATATAGTACGTACTCCATACCGCCTAATTCCATGTCGAGGTCTAATAGAAAGTCCTCACTGGGATTATCCGCATCAAGAGTAATCAAGTACCGCTCTTTAACAGAACCCCTTACACGTCTACCATTTTTAGGAATATAGCCACCTACAAATCCGCCGACGTCTTTCTTTTGGCCTTGATCAGCCTTAGACATCTTGGCGTATTCAGCAGCCGTTTCATTTGTTACAGTAGGCTCGGCCAATTTGTTGGCCAAAGCACTCCAAGTCATTTTCTGAGACTTCCAGCTACGGGCGGAGCGACTTCTGCCCGTAGCTATGATGATATTAGTATCCATATTACATCGCTCCTCCCTTCGCAAACTGGATATCTCGTACATACGCCGGAACGCATAAGCCGTGAGACGTTACCCACTGCGTTACAGCTCCGTTGATATCGTGGTCTTCATATACGCCACGATTATTTTTAAGTTTAGCCTGGTGTATCTCTACGAAGTCGTCCGCATCATTAACGGGGTTAACCTCGATACACGCTACAGGCTCGTTACATTTATAGACACCTACGATAGCACACGTTTCAGCTTTTACTTTTTTGATATATGAGCTTACACAGTTATTAAGCAGAATACCCATATCAATGATGCCGTGAGTAGAACCTATCGCCATAAAGCGATAGCCGTTAACCGTATCGGCTAACACACGATGTGCTTTACGCTGCTGCACGATTTCGTCTTCCACTTTGTCGAACTTTTGCATCCTCGAGATTGTGTCATGTAGGTTACGCACCTGGATGCGACTGCTCCATACCTCTTTACGACGGCTTCTCGATAACTCAAAATACATACTAGCTGTATCTCTAATATCGTGATAAGAAGGCGCATTTCTAATGAATAAGAACGCCTGGCGCTCACCGTATTGATGGCTAAGGATGTTAACAAATTTACGAATGACAGATAAATCGCGGTCATCACGCCATAATGGCCAAGACTGAATATAACTTGTATTATCAGCGTTATCTTTGATAACATCGACCATAGCCTTTTGATAGTCCTTGTTCTTAAATAACGTAGACATAACTTTGATGATCTTCGTATAGAAGAACGGTCTATCGTGTAGTAATCGTCGAACCCATCGAGCATCAGGCAAGTTATGAGCCTTGATTAAGGCTTTCACAAAAGAATCGCCTTTTATGGTTAACTCTAATACATCGCTCATGCCTAATGTCTCGTTAGGGAATTTCCGATTATAGTAATCGTCATAATCACGCTTTAAGCTGTCATTGATAGCCGGCGCATCCGGAGCTTGTAGTTTCCATACTAAGTTATGAAGTAAGTTATCTAAAGCCCCGTACTTGTTAGATACCTGTACACCTTGTCTAATGGATTTGACTTTATACCCTACTGCCTTTGAAAGCTTCTCGAAGAACACTTCTTTTAACACCTTGGCGAAACGTTTCAGCTCTTCTTGGTGATTATGTAACCTGCAGTCCGGTGTGGCTACAAACCACTCTAATGATGAAGGGCTGTTGCTTAAACGCACAGGGGAACCCGCCGATTCTTCGACGACATCACTGCGTGAGCGTTTCTTAAGTATGCTAAAGGTTTTTCTTTGTTTAAAGTCAAACCGCACCACGTCGATGACATGAGATTTATAACCTTTGTATATCATCCCTGAATCGCCGTCGGCATACACTGTGTCGTACTCAAATTGCACGTCTAGTTTATCGCCCCTATCTATAATTGATAGGTCCAGGGATAAAGGAACGGTGGCGCTATACTCAACTTCTGCAGTAAATCCTTTAGCGTTGATCCGCTCACCGCATTTTGGGCAATAGAACTCATCTGATTCCCTGCAAGGCACTATTCCAAACCCATTAGACTCCATAGGCCATAGGTTAGCGAAGGAGTGCCCGCAAGGTACATGGTAATAACTTGCAGGGTTAAAAGGTGACACTTGATTGCGCCGTACCAGGTCGTACAGCCTTTGTACTTGTAGATTGAATAAGACCTTCATAAGGCGCTATCCTTTCTTATAACAAATCGTCTAAATCATCTTCTTCAGGAGTTTCCTCAACTACTGGAGGTTCTACTACAGGTTCTTCTTTCTTTTTAGTAGTACGTTTACGTTTACGCTTAGGCTTTTCTTCTACAGCAGGTTGAGCTTCTACTGTTGAGGTAGCTTCTGCTGGTTCTTCCACCTTAGGCGCTTCTGTTTTCTTACCGTTAAGCACCTTAAGTCCTAAATCGCAAGCAGCGATACAGCCTTCACAATACGCCATAGCGGAGTCTTTACGTTCGCTTGCAGGAGCGTCTTTTACTAGTTCATATAAACCATCAATAGCTTCGCGTTGTTGTTGAATTTGTTGTTTTGAAAGTGTCATAAGAATTATCCTCCTAATCCTTCATATAGTAAGGGTTTTCAAACCCCGCTGCATTTAATATAAGGCCCTCGTTCCAGGACTCGGGCTCACACATAATATCTATAACTTCTTCTAAACTGCCTTCGCCTATTGGCGCTTCGATAACCACTTCGTCGTGGATGTGGGCTACAATTTTGTAACCAGCTTTGGCCAGTCTGAGCATTGCGGCTGCTAAGCAATCTCTTGCCACTGCCTGTACAATGTTTTCGACGAGCTTTCCGCCATAGGTTTCAACTCTGCCCCATGTATTCTTAACCCGATCCATACCGTCATACTCAATCGATTCACTACCGAATCGGTTAAGCCCGAGTCTAGGTCTTGCGTAGGCAAGTCTTCGACCGGATGGTAATTCAATAAACAGGAAGCCTTTCGATTTAAAGAATTTAATATTGCCTTGTCTAATTCGTACTGGTTCACCTGTTCTCACGACTTGCTTTGCTGCGCTGTCTGCATCTTTCCAAAATCTCGTAATTCGTGGGCTAGCTTGTCGCCACGCTTCGATGATTCCAGGGAGTTCGCTTTCTGGGATCTCACCTTTTGTGTCCATCGCTTTCATAGCTCCTACACCGCCGCCATAGCCGAGTGCTAATTCAGCTACCTTGCCTTTTTGGCGAAGGTGTCCATTTACACCGTGCTTCTCAACTGGTACGTGGAACATGCTTGATGCGGAAGCGCAATAGATGTCTCCCCCTTGAGCGAATACATCTTGGCGCCACTGCTCGTGAGCAAGCCAGGCGATAACACGGGCTTCAATAGCGCTAAAGTCGGCTACAATAAATCGGTGCCCATCCTCTGCTACAAGAGCAGTACGGATAAGTTGCTTAATCACATCACCAGGATTTCCATATAGTAGGTCTAGCATTTCTACGTCTCTACTTTTAAGTACTTCCCGAGCTGTGTCTAAGTCTTCTAAATAGTTACGTGGCAGGTTCTGCAGTTGCACTACACGTCCCGCCCATCGTCCACTACGCATAGCCCCATAAAATTGAAGCATACCGTGGATGCGACCATCTGAGCATACAGCGTTTTTCATGGCCAAGTATTTTTTGATGGAGGAGTTACCGAGTACCTGTCTATTTTGCAGTACCTTGCGAACATCAGAGGGGATATCCTGCGTCAAGAGATTTGATACATCGTCTTTTCTCATTGTTTCTAGATCATATCCTAGTCTTGCCGTCAGCCACTCTTTAAGTTGCATCGTACTGTTCGGATTCTCTAATCCGGTTAATATCTTGGATGACTCGGTAGCCTCTTCCACGATTTCGTCGTTACAAGCAAGCGCTGCATCGACGAGTTCCATATCTACTTTCACGCCTCGCCAGTTGATATCTTGGTCGAGTAACCAGTACTCGTGCTCGATAGCCGGTGGTTTCAGCGAAAGTAAGCGTTTACGAATTGCCTTTTCTACTACCACGTCCTGGCGGTTGTACTCAATGTATTCCGCCCATTTCTCAGGCGCATCCTCTGGCATATTTCGTGTCTTAGGATTTGTCTTAGTTGGCTTACGCGGTACAGAGAAGAACTGAATTAGGCGTTTACCTCTTGAGTCTTTGGCTTCTCCTAATTTCAAAGCCTTTGACACATTGTCGAGACTTGCAGGTAAACTGCAGTATAACGCTAGTACAGAGGTACATTCCCAGTTCGTGTAATCCGCATCAGGGAAGTACTTTTTTAGGCACAACATTTCAAATGCTGCGTTGAATGCGGTCTTTGTAATTTCCTTGTTATACAAAGCGTCCACCACCCTTTCGGGTAGTGGATCCTTTGTCATATCAATTACTTCGACCGGTTCGTCATCGAAGCTGTAGGCAAAGAGCAGTATTTCAAATGTTGTATCATCAACGTATCGCTGGGCCCCATACTTAATAGGGCAGTCAGAATACGTTTCCACATCAATACTGAGCTCCATAATTGCCTCCTTAGATTAAATCGTCATCGTCTAGGTCGCCTAAATCATCATCACCAAAGTCACTAGCAGATACATGAACACCACCAAGGCGGTCACCATCTTTAACTTTACGAACCCCATTTAAACCAAAGCCTACACCTTTTTTACCGTTGAAGTTGTAAGCGAACACAGAAAGCGCTACCTGCGCGTATACACCAGAGTAGATTTCTTCTTCGATGTCGAATTGGTCCATCTTGATTTTGTCCCGAGTGAATACGATAGGTTGTTTATCGCTATTCGCATTAATGAAGAATTTACCAGCGTATGTTTCAGGTTGGTCAGCTACTGTTTCATCTGTATCGCCATCACGTAAGTTCAATTTAAGGTATGCTGCTTTACCTTCTACCTTAGCTACTGCTTTTGGATCAGCCTTAAGTTCTTCAATCGCACGTTCAAATGCTTTGATTGTTTTCTTATCTGTTTTATCAATAATGATTTGGGAGCTATATTTTGCTTTGCCGTCGTCGTTTTTACGAGGTTGCGCAATGTTTGCATAGGAAAGTCTTACGATACCAGTTGTTAATTTAGCCATTGTTACGGTCTCCTTATTTCTTAAATGGGTTACAGTCATGTTCGAACCCTATTACTGTATTAAATAATTCTTCTAATTCATCTTCGATATCAGAACGTTCATCATCAAGCCGATTCCACTCATCATCTTCTAACCAGGGGTACTCATAGGGGCCCAACTCTTCTTCTGTTTGATATCGAAGTTCTATTGCATCGCACCTTGCGTCAACTGCGCAGTAGCGAGTGTGCAAGCTAGTAGCATATGCAATAGTAATTTGGTAGAGCTCATCGAGGTAGTGCCCTCGTTCATGAAGCTCTTTGGCAATTGCTTTTACAGTCACGACGCGCATGTTACACCTCGTCTGTAAATTCATTAGCCATAGATTCTACGGTATTAATTGCCGGGCGTTTATCGCTTTCCGGTACAAGTGTAGGCTTGCCTTCAGGCTTGTCGATATACGCTTCTAAGTATTCGGCAACGCCTTTCTTACCAAGAACCTTTTGCAGATTAGTGATACCTTCTAGTTCTCGAGGCTTGAATATGTCTTCTTCCTTGTAGCCATTGTCGAGTAATGTTTTAGCAGCAGCGTCTGGATCCGTAATTGTACGTCTTGATGTACCTTCCACTAATTTATACCCAGGCCATTGCTTTTCACCCGATAAGGCTTTCTCATATGCAAAGTCGTAAACACCTTTAATCCACTTTGTGATTAAATCTTTCATCCCCAGGATGTCAGATACTTCACGGTCAGTGAGTAATTGATTGAGCTTACCACCATTCTTATAGAATGCTTCAAGGCAAGTATCTGCTAATGCGCGGCAGGTGTGCCGTGCTTTACAGAAGTTACAGTAATCGCAAGGCGTACATTCGCCCTCACCTTCCCAGGCACGTTGCGCGATAGGTTTGATATCTTCGCCCCAGTCGAGCAATTCTTCAAGTGACATTTCATCGGTAGACACACTATCTAGTCTTGGCTGAACAATTGTCATACGAACTGTTTTAATGTCATACAAGAATTCGTTCACGTCATAGGCACCTAATGCATAAAGCCTCATTTGTGTGTTCTCCACAGCACTAACAGGAACGCCTTTACCATACTTCAGGTCAATCACTTCCAGGATGCCATCGGCTACAATTACCATATCGCCGGTACCAAAGCCCTCAGGCACCCATCTAGAGAAGTCGAGCCGTGCTTCAATCATGGCTTCCGCATCAGAGGAACGAGCACGGGCTTCGTTTACCTTCTCTTCGCAGATGTCGACATATCGATTAACCGCTTCTACCATTTCGACGGAGTAGTCGTCTAGCTTAGGGGCTTTTTTGCCTTCTAGCTTATGCCGGAGAATTGCTTCCGCCAGGTCATGCGCTACAGTACCTTCCGCAGCATAAGGAGATTGTTCATCAGGAAACATCGCTTCGAGTCTTGCTGAAGGAGTACATACTAGCCACCTGGCACTACTGGATGCACCTAGTAAGGCGTGTTTCTTAGCCACGGCTATTCACCCATTCCATAATTTGAATACGTTGTTCATCGGTAGCAGATGTTACCTTTTCGGCGCCGATGCTATCTAAGAAGGCTTTAAATTCGCCTTTAGCTTTCGTTTTATCAGTAGCTTTTGCCAATACGTCTTTCACTGCTTCACGAGTTGCTTCAAGGCTAGGAGCTTCTACTTTAGTTTCTTCTTTAATTGGAGTTTCCTCTGCAGGAGTTTCCGGTTCTTCGTCCTTAGGAGCAGGTGCTTCTACTTTAGGTTCTTCTTTAACAGGTTCAGCTTTAGGGGCCTCCTTCTTAGCCGGCTTAACGTCATTAGTTGTCCAGTTTTCAACTTCTTTAACCGGTGCACCTACGATAGATTGGTATAGGTCTTTCACTTCTTGTTCTAATTCAACTGCTTTGTCTACTGTAATTTTTAACTCGATCATTGTTCTGTTTCCTTTCGGTTTAACGATGTGATATACTTTAAATGGATATTTTTCTATGTGCCCTTTACGCATTGCCGTGCGTGAGGGCATTTTTTTTTGCGCCCAAGCATTCATCAGGAATGCAATAGTCTTTATCAGGGCACGTTGTACAGTCTCGCAATTTAATCACCGCCTTTCAAAGCGCTTAAATCTAATGCCGCTCCCTTGTCGGTGTTTTGCCATGTATAAAAATCAAGTCCTGCTAGTTTTAAAATATCGGCAGCTGCTTTACCTCCCGGAGCGGCATCGATAACACGACGCGCTGATTGATAGGCGTCTTCCAATTTTTCAAGTTTTTCATCATACGGCTTCGCAACCGTATATAGTACTTTAATCTCATCTTTTGGGTTATCAATCCGCGCTGTCCACAAATTGCCTATCGTACGGCTTAACATCGCATCGCAAGAGACAAGATTTCGCCTAAATTCTGAGCCGTATCCGGCTTTTTCTAACGCGCTTGCAACCGATTCTGCAGAGGCAATTATATTTTTAAAATCTATAAATAGATGATTTGCCTCTATCGCACTTTTCAAAGCTTCTGCTCGTGCGTTTTTCAAAGGCCCTTTCTTTTTCAAATATTCACTATGGATAAAGGCGCGAACTGCTGATTTTGTAATATTTGGCATACTATTCTCCTTATACACATTTAAGAATCATGCGAATCTCTTGACCTACTAGAAGTCTATCCTTGAACGTATCTTGCGTTCTAAAGTCTTCCATGTAGACCTCAAGCATTTCGCGATATATTTGAGCCTTAAACGTTTCAGGAGTATCTACTACCTCCCTATACGGTTTAAGGATTTTAACTGGCGAACCAAAAGTGTAGTCGATAAAACCTCGTATCTTCAATTTTGCTTTGATGTTACGGACTTTATCATTCGACCACCCTAGTAAAGCCATTACTTCTTCATTCGTTTGTACTCCGCTTTCGTTATAGGCGTTGTACAAAATTTCTTGTTCTGTCATTTCTGTTTCCTCTGTCTATATCTGTTTACGATTGGATGTATTTCTTTGCAGTTGTCACACACAATACGAGGCTCGCCTGTCAAGTAAGACCAGTTTGTGTAAGGACTTTTTATTTTCTTATTACAGACCTTGCAAAATTTATCTTTTGCCATATTCTTTTACTTCTTCTAGCCAGTATCCTGCTAGCACCCAAAGAGTAATACCTAGCAGACCTTGGCAAATACCTGTCCACAAATCGATACGGTCTATATCAACCGATCCAACTGTTCCAACTACTAGAATTGCAGCGAGAATACGCACTGCATAAATTACTTTCACCATGTTTACTCTCCTATTCGTGCCTGGCACCGTTTAGCAAGCCAAGCATTAAACGACTCAACGTGGATAAGACGTTTGCCACCACGCTTACCGATTTTCATGGACGGAAAGTCAAAATCTTGCGCCCATTCGCGGATGACCGTTTCCGGTACGCTAGCAAGCTCTGCAGCTTCCGCCACCGTAATGCACATCTTATTCATAACTACCTCCTAAAATGCCAAAAGCACCAAGGATAACATTACAAATAAACTCACGCCTGCGGATAAGCCTAGCGCTAAAATCCATATGCAGCATATTCCAAGTTCAGATAATAGTTTTTTATTCATAGCTAACTCCTTAATTCCAAGAAACGTACACATCGGCAATTACATCGACAATGTGTTCAGCATCAGCCAACATTTCATACTCAATGTCGATGATTTTGGGAAGTCCTAAAGCCATCGCAATAGCGTTCTTGCAATGTATTTCAAATCTCGGTAAAGTCCATCCGTGATTGCCTCGGTTTTTACGTCTTTCACAAGGAATCCCTTGCTCCTCAGCCACCGTGCGTATATATTGAGTTAATAACTCGTGCGCGCTAGCTTGTGTCATTAGTTCAAGAAAAGCTACTCGTTCTTCTAATAATCTGATTCGTGTTTCACTGTTCATCTGTTTTACCTCATTTTCTATCTAATTTAGGGTTGTAGTAATCGGTTTCCCAAAAATCATGACTTTCAGAATCATCGACACACAACGCATAGCAGATACCAACGACTGTCGACATTTGTACTGACCGTCCTCTGATAGCTCGGTTCAATGTATCCATCGAGATTTCAGCTTGTTTAATCAGCGCCGTCTTAGTCATGCCTAACTCGTTCATGCGTTCCGTAATGGATTCGCCGAACATTCTGATTACGAATTCTTTCATAACCCATCCTCCGTAACGGTTTAACCGTAATCAACTATAAAAAAATAATGTCGTCATACGTTACACCAAATACTTCTTGTATCTTTTTTATGTGAGGAACATCAGGGTAAGAGCGTTTACGCTCCCAATTTCCCCAAGTATCAACAGACACTCCAATCGCTTTAGATGCCGTAAGTTGAGACCAGTTTTTTGAAGCCCTTAACATCTTTAATGTATACTTCATAAGCTACCTCCTTTCTTGATACTCACATCTTGTTTACAGTCATCATTCTACTACGGTTTATCCGTAATGTCCATAAACTAAACTTAAACTATCGTAAAATTTCCGTAAAATATTGATTTTATTACGAAAATGTCGTAATATATAGGTGTATTAATTAATATATTCCATATTTGAAAGGTTATTATGAGTGATTTAGGTAACAAGGCTATTATGGCCGAGAATATTCAACGACTAATGGATAGTCGCGGAATTGATCGCAATAAAATATGCGCTGATTTAGGGCTAAAGTATACTACGTTTACCGATTGGGTAAAGGGAAATACATATCCTAGAATCGATAAAATTGAGTTATTAGCAAACTATTTTGGCGTTCCTAAATCTGAACTAGTAGAGAAATATACAGACGGCTATTACACCGACCCAGAAGCAGCCGAATTCGCCGAATACCTACGCACACGTCCAGGGGCTCGTATGCTCTTCTCTGCCGCTAAAGATATAAGTAAGGAGGATTTAGAAAAAGCTGTTGAATATATAGAATTACTCAAACTTAAACACAAATAAGATATATAAATAACGGGAGGTTTATATGTTTTTCTTTTTTCTTGAGGAAGATAAAAATAGCACAGGTCCGTATACATCGCCTTTTGATTCGATAAAGCAACTTGATGATGAAGGCAATGAGTATTGGTATGCTAGGGATTTGCAAAGATTATTAGAATATACTGAATACAGAAAATTTTTACCTGTTATAGCCAAAGCTAAAAAAGCATGTGAAAGCAGTGGTCATATAACTTCTGACCATTTCGCCGACGTGGGCGGAATGGTTGAAATCGGAAGTGGCGCAACAAGAAACGTCGATGATATTAAATTGACAAGATACGCCTGCTATTTAATCGCCATGAATGGCGACCCTCGCAAAGAGGTCATTGCTTTAGCACAAACCTATTTTGCTGTAAAAACTCACGAACAAGAAACCCTAGAGCGGTACGACAAAGATATAAAACGGCTGGAGGCTCGCGATCAATTAAAAGAGTCAGAAAAACGACTTTCACAAAATATATACGAGCGCGGAGTCGATAATAAAGGCTTTGCACGCATTCGCTCCAAAGGTGATACTGCATTATTTGGAGGGCATTCTACACAAGCTATGAAAGACAAACTTGGCGTCAACCCTACACGTCCTCTAGCTGATTTTCTTCCCACTGTAACCATTGCAGCTAAAAACCTGGCAACAGAAATGACGAATCATAATGTTGAACAAAACGATATGTATGGGGAAGAACCTATTACAGACGAACATGTACAAAATAATTCGACCATTCGTGAAATGCTCGCGGAACGCGGAATTAAACCAGAGGAACTGCCAGCAGAAAAAGACTTGAAAAAAGTCGAACGTAAAATTAATAAACATTTAAAGTCTATTGATAACAATCCACAAAATAAGAAATGACTTTAAAGGGAGAGTGTTATATTGGTTGTAAATTTGATTTACTGCGACTTGCCACATGCCAATGCCGTGTCAGAGGAATGTGAAGATGTGGATACTCATAACATCTACATAAACAAAAACCTCTCTCATGATCGCATGAGAGAGGAAATTAAGCATGAATTAATGCATATTATTAATGATGATTTTTACTTAGATGAACACGTTAATCTAGTTGAGCAAATGGTCCGTCGAACATGTATTGATGATGCGGAGTTGGAGAATATAGATTTCTACCACCATTATGTATCAGTATTATAAGGGATTATATAAAAGGGAGATGTTAACATGAAAAAGACTTTATTAATTACTACTGTGCTTGCCTTAGTTACAGTTACGGGGTTCGCTAGAACTGAGGTATCTCACGATGAATTCAAGGCGTTAGACGGTCCTAAGGTATTAGTACATTACGATGACGGGAGCACCGAATTACTAGACGAGCAGGAATATCTTGAACGTACTATCAACATGACACAAGAAGAAATGGACGACTTACACAAAGTCGACGAAGGTACTAAAAACGCACTAGCAAAATGGCAAGCCGATCATGAGATACACCAGGCGCCATCTGAAGAAGTGCAACAGCCTAAAAAGAAAAAGCACTGGTATGATGACGTACTAGATTCTGTATTTTAGATAAAAAAATAGGCCCTCACCGCAGTGAGGGCCACTAAAAACTACATACCTTAGAGGTATTTCATTTTTACTCCAATACTATTATATCACATAAAACCTCTAAGGCTTATTTCTTATACTCAAATTTAAGCCTAGGAGGTTATTTTTATGGCTAAAAAACGAGTCGATGGACGCTACCAAGTATCGAAGATGATAAACGGTAAGCGTAAATACTTTTATGGCACTACCAAGAAAGCTGCTATTGCTGAACGTGATGCTTACGTTGAATCTCTAGCACAATGTGCTAACTACGATAATACAATTACGATTGAGAGATGGTGCGAGTATTGGATCCGACTTAAAAAGGATACGATTTCACAAAATACCCTCTCCTCTTATCAATATATTATTAAAACCTATATCGTACCTTTCATAGGCTCGATACGATTAGTTGAGCTATCAGCATTAAACGTAAGGGCTTTAATAGATAGCATGGGCCACTTATCGGCACGGACTATCAGCTACACGCTAACCGTTCTTAGGGCAATCCTTAAACAGGCGGTCATGGACGAGATAATATCGAAGAACGTGGCCACACTGGTTAAGAAGCCAAAGCAAGAACGTAAGCGTGAAATGGTAACGCTATCTAAAGAAGAAGTAGAAACCTTCCTTGAGCAAATCGATGATGTCGAATGGCACGCCCTATTTAAGCTAGCATTTACAACGGGTTTACGCCGTAGCGAGATACTCGGCTTAACTTGGGATGATGTCAACTTAAAGCAAAAAACACTAACCGTCAATCAGACAGTTTTACGTATCGATGAAGTCACGACTATCTCAAAAACAACTAAAAATAGCTCGTCTAGGCGTTCTATCTCACTCGACGATAAAACTATCGCAGAGCTTCTAAAACTTCGCACACACGTCGATAAACGAAGACTTAAAGCAACAAACTGGAGAAATAATAATCTCGTGTTCCCTGGTAAGTATGGTAATCCACGTGATCCGGCTAAAGTTTCTCTAAAGTGTAAAAAGTTTGCTACTGCAATCGGTAGGCCTGACTTTACGATGCATGATACTCGTCATACCCATGCTACCTTATTATTAGAAGCAGGCGTAAACTTTAAAGTTGTACAAATGAGGCTCGGCCACTCCTCGTATCAACAAACGATGGATACCTACTCTCATGTAACTCCTATCATGGAAGCAGACGTGGTAGAAAAGATTTCAAACATATTCTAATTGATGTCAAAATGATGTCAAAAGGTACCCTGATAAAAATGATGTCAAAAGAAAAACCCGCACAGTAGTGCGGGTTTATTTTGGTGGACCACCAGGGGTTCGAACCCTGGACACCCTGATTAAGAGTTTATTATTTGACTATTGACAAAGCCTGTAAACACAGTATTCAACTGCATTTTATAGTATCACATTTGACTATATTTCTATATATTTTTTAATAAATTGATGTCAAAATGATGTCAAAACTGCAAAAAAAATAAGGGCACCTACTGTTATAGTAAGTGCCCTATATTTAACTAACAAAAGTTGTCTGCATATCCACCTTTATGCAGTAAGGAGATATTGGATCACCTCCACGTTATTTGCGTAACGCACCGGCAAGAAATAATGCTACGTTGCTAATAGCCCATGTATCACGTTGCCGGCGTAACCTTTGTTCTGTCTTTTTATTATTCTTTATTTCCGCTTTCAACTCGTTCAATGATTCGGAGGCTGTTTCCAATGAGCTCGCCTGCTCGGTTATTAATTCCGATGCTTTCACTAACTCTTGCCCCTGTTTCTCGTTGATAGCTTTGAGCTCGGCCAATTCCTTGCTCCGTTCTTCGTTGATAATCTTCAATTCGTTCAATTCGGTCGCTTGCTTGGCGGTTAAGGTCTGAGCCTCGTTCAATGACAAGTTTGAGCTCTTGATTAAGGCGTCGGCTTGTATCAAGTTCCCTTTGAGTTCGTTCCAACTTGTCAATGGCACGTTGATAGTTGCCTCTTGCGGTGAAGTAGCCGTCAATGAGTTGGCATGCACCAATGAGGAGCAACACACAACCACAAATAAGAATAAACCGCTTAACAGTAATCTGAGATTTAACCGCATTGATGTAGTTCGTGATTTTCTCATACATATATAGCCCCTTTAGTTAGTCGAGATCATTCCAACGTGCTGCATATCCCCTAACATCAACATGCACGAAGTTTTGATAATAATAACAACCAATTCCGTCGGCCCCACATTCTTCGGCAATAGACGCCAAGTAATCAACATCAATGCCATCGTAGGTAATGTCGGCGGCTGTACCCTCTACATGCTGAGAATTAGGCACGCCCCCTACTTCCTCATTATGTTCAGGGCAACGGTAACCACTATTGATATATAACGGAACCCCTAAGCGTTCACGAATTCTGTCGAGCAAGTCGACCAATCTTTTGTCAATGATATGGTCCAATTTATTATGTCCATTTTCATCGACCTCATGACGATGGCAACTACAAGCGAACTCGTAGTCGTCAAAATATGTACCGATTTTCATTATATGCACCTCCAATTAAAAATAGGGCCACAATTATGTAGCCCTATATAAAAACCTTATTTCTTTAAAAGCATGTCAACTTTAGATTGAACCAAATCTAACAACCCTGTAATGGTAGTATTGCCACCGTCTCGTAAGTTCTCCAAAATGGAAAGAAATTCGACACTAGCAAGATACAACCATACAAGATTGACTGCGAATGCGTAATTACCTGCCATGTAATCAAAACACCACGCACTAGCAGTCGCTAGGCAATATGTTAATACCTTTGTAATGAAAGGCTTACGCATATGTTTGGACGATATAAGCCCTTTCCCCCATGCAACTGGAATGGCTATGTATTTGTCAAAACCGCCGATATTCTCAGGGTTTGCCCCCATATCAACTAACATTTGATAGCCAATCGCAGACCACTTTGTGAATAGATCTAAAAACACTAGGCAAATGAATATACCTAACACCTGTACGTGTTTAAGACCTAACATGTATATACCGACTTCCGCAACTACCGCAAGCAAGGCTTTAATGGCGAATGACTCAGTAAGCGTTCGCCATGCCTCGCATAGAAAATCTGTTATTACTTGCATTGCATTCACCTATTATAAATGGTCCGCAAAATATCCTGTATTTTTATAGCGATGTGTCGCCTCGTCCCATGTGATAGCGTTCATGCCTCTTATATCCACTTGATAAGTACCATGTTCAAGGGTACCGATAACAAATGCTTGATTGTTCTCCCAACCGTTGCCAGTTTTGAAAGAGATATTTTTAGGATTTCTAACAAGGATTATCTTGCCTTTTAAGTCGTCTGCTTTCAAAGCTAAGGTAGAAGTATTTAAAAACAATACTCGTGGCTTGTTAGCATAAATTTCGATAGTATCAACATCGCTTTTATTCCACTTACCAAAGAAATTGAACTTAGGTTCACCTTGATAATAACCGGAATTATCGTTACCAGTATAGGCGGTCGCATTAATAACAACTTTACGACCATATAATTTAAATGTAACACCATTTTCTTCGAATGTATCGTCTGGTGCTTGTTCGCCTGCAGTAACACCTTGAACAGTTGCCGTACCTACTTTTTCGCCAATAAAGTTATGGCAAGTCAAATGAACATCATCAACGCCCAACGGTTCAATAGAAATGGATCCAGTTCCATTGTCGCCAATCTCGAACTGAGTTTCCATGCCTGCCACTTTAACAAAGTAATGAGGCTCACCCTCCACGGCGATAACACGTTGGCCTTTCAATACAGTGCCTACTGTCAATGGCTTAAATTCAGTGCGTGGGAACGGTTTACCTAAATTAGAAATCACCGCAGCCAATACATCTGCAATAGAGTTAGATTTACACCACACGTTGCCATTCAATAGCATTGTGCGTGCCTCATCTGCAACGGCACCAGCTTTTAGGCTATCTAACCATTCTTGTTGAGTTCCTTTAAAGCCATTTAATTGTGCGATATCGTATGCACTTAAACCGTCAGCACCATTGCGACCGTCTTGGCCATTTTCACCTTTAATGCCCGGAAGGCTTACATTTACATTTAAAGGCTTTTCGCCCAATGTAAGTAAAATTTCTTGAAGTGTTTTTGTTTCTGCCATGATTTTGCTCCTTTTAATTAATGCATAGATACATCATGAATAATAGTCATTTCGCCCATAACCAACTTATATGTACGTTCCTCTAAGGTTAGAAATACGTCATATTGAGCCTTGTTATAGGCTTTATCAATGCTTAACGTGCTGTCTTTCGGAATGGTAACATAAACGGTTTGTCCACTCACGCTCGTTTCAGCCTCGCAAAGCACTTTACCTTGTTTAGTACGAACCTTACATACGGCATTGGCGTTATTTAGGCTTATATCATCAACAATGGTATAAGCCCTCCGCCAATCTTCCCCAATATGCAACGTCTCGTTTTCACGTCTTACAAGATCCATTAATAACCCCCTTACCAGAACGAAATGATAAGTAAATCAGCCTCACCATAAAAGCCGAATTGTCCAGAATTATGAAAGAAATAGAAATAGCCCTCTTTGGTTATTCCACAACCCCTGAACCATTTACTGTTCATACTTGCACCTGTGGCACTATTGGTAGGATAACCTCGGCCGTGTGAGAACGTGCCTCCGACAGGCTCGTCGCCAATAGGATAGAACACTCTATTCTGTAAAGGCTCACCATGTAACCAATGTCCGCCCTCTAAATCGTCCATTTTACCGCCACCCGGTCGCTCATTCCAATACATCGAATACCGATTATTGAAGTCGTGAATTTTATTCATATCCGTTTCGTTAAAATAACGGCCTCTGAGAGTATAAGCTGCATCGGTTTTCATCTTGACATTTGTCAGATAATATAAGCAGCGTTCGTAGTTATATCCTGCAGGCAAGTTTATTTTTTGTCCGCTAACAACGTGCATGCTCATGAAATTAGTGTTCTTTAGTGGCTCACCATTAGCATATACGCTGTTAGCGTCAATTCTTGAACCTGTAATATTTACACCTCTAATATTTCCGTCAGCGTCAACGCTAAACGTATTAGATGCATTTTTAATAACAGTACCGGTGATTGTGCCACCTTTTAGATCACCAATATTTGCAGAAATGGCTGCTAAGTTATCAACACTGATTTTGTCAGCAGAAATCGCCTTTGCCTGTATCATTCTACGAGCGATTACATTATCGTCAAATACAGTTTGTCCAGTAACATGCAATAACTTGCCATCAATCTTAGTGCCTGCTGGCGTAAGATTAATACGGCTTACAATTTCACGTCCGTCTAGGCTATTAATAGCTTGCGTAACTTTTAATTCAAGCCCCTTAGATATTTGAGTTATTTGCGTTGCTGTGTTTGTATTTAGATCAACAACAGTACGTTGAAATGCTTTAGCTTGGTCGACTAATTTACTATTAAAACCATTCACATCGGTTTTTACTGTGCCAACCTCAGATTTTAAAGCCTTAACGGCCTTATCCATATCGGATATGCCTAATTCCTCCATATCAAGTAATTTACTGTCTATTTTAGCTTTAACAGTAGCAGATATGGCGTCAGTTCTTGGCCCCTCGCCAAAGATATCGACATAAGCCACTTTAACGGAATATATTCCGGCATCTAAAGGAATGTTCATTACATTCGTTGACGTGAAATATACAGTATTATCAACGTATACATTAGCCCCCTTGCAACCGGCTGGAATAGATTGGAATATAACCCCTACGCCATTTAAATTGCCACTAACTATTACGTTAGTCGGCTTAGGTGGAGTAGGCACGTTGTAAGTCAACTCGGCAGGTGCACCATAGCCTTTTGATGGGTTATGTGCATACAGATAAACTTTGCCAGTACGTTCACGCAGCATACCACTATAAGTAGTGTTGTTACTTTTACCAATCAAACCATCGGTTTGGCCTGTTCGTGTATCTAAACGCAATTCGTAGAAATCGACGTCAGCGTTACGAACTTCAAGCCAGTTGAAATTGGCTTTATCACTGAATGTAATAGAAAAGCCTTGCGGAGCATTCGGAACTTCAGTTTTCATAGCAACAGTAATGGACTTTGTAATACCTTGCGAAGTATTTCCATGTACGTCCTTGACGATAGCTTTCACTTCGTAAGTATGTCCAAGCTCGCAACCACTAATAGAGATTTGACCGTTACCATTACCGCCATACTTCCAAGCTGCATTGCCCTCACGATACCATAGCTCGACTGTATCAAAGCTATTAATTTGAGGTGTATCAAACTGAGCCACAACATCAAAGGACAATACCCCATTGCCTATTTTGTAGTACTTAGTAAATAGCGTTAAATTATTCACTTCTGGGATATAGTAAGGCACAATTTTATAGGTATATTCCCTTACCTCATCAAGCCCCTGTTCGTTACTTCCAAATACATTTAGGGAAGTGAACTTGAGATATACAGTTTTGTTAATATCCTCTTTACGGTATGGGTAATGGAATAAAGCCTCGTCAACTCTGACAAACCTTTCATTTGCACCATGATTAATAGCCTTAGTTCCGTATTGGCCACGGACTAAACCTCGCAACGTATACCAATTATCCGGATGAGTTTCTACAGTTTCATAGCTCAACGCCTCGCCATTTATCCAACATAAGGTATTGGCACGTTCAGCATCGACATGAGTTCCACTTTTCAAAACGCCTTGATTGAGTATCACGTTACAGAAATTGCCATTTTGAGCAAAGCCGTATTTTAATTTACCCATTCTAGCTTGTTGCGTAATGGATCCTATACGACGATAGTTTTCGCCATTATCGGATACCCATACGGAGCAACCACCCCAACCGCTTGGAGCATTAACCCCAACGAATATCTGATTGCCACCTACATCGCCAACGGTTTGAAATATAGCAACATCATTTACGCTTGGTGCAGCTTGGTTATAATCGATAAACGGCCGTTCATTTTCATGAACGTTGTATTTAGCCGGAGCATACGTGCCGGGCGGTTTGCCCTCCGCAGTTATTTCCAACTGTCCGTCTGCTGCCTCAGATACAGATGTTATAACTACTATCTGTTTATTTAGGCCACATAATTCGTCAGTAAGCGTAACAAGGTCGCCCGGTTCTAACCTACAGAACGCCCAATCTAAACGGAACGTATACTGATTTTTAGCATATAGCCGTTTCATGGCTAATTGTTCAGCATAGTATTGAGCCCTCGCCTTAGTGTACAGATAATGTGCAGACTTCTTGGAGGCTGGTTTTAAACCATTCTTTTGCACATCGGCTACAATCTCAAAAGCAACTGTCTCTTTCTCATAACCATTCGCACGATTAATGAATTCAACAGTCGCTTGATTATAACTTTCTGAGCTGTCCTTTCTCTTATACACAACTAACTGCCCATCGCTAGCCGGAATAAGATCATCAGCATTTAAGTTATATTGAATTTGATTGTATGGACTCCATGTGCCTATAGGTTTATCGGCTAGTGGTACAATTTTAAGCCGGTCTGTAGACCAAAAGACCAAACTATTTGTAATTTCAGCTATATCGTTAATTACAGTTTGAGCTTTTGAACTTCTGCTATCCGGTGGTGTGCTAATAAGAATATCAGCTGCCTTGCAATATTCCCTGTAGTGTTCTAAGCCGTCAATATTAACATCGTCAATGCCTATAGACTTCAACACATGTACAATATAATCGGCTGGGTTAACGTCTACACCGTCGCCAGTTTCTAAGAGTTTGCCTTTTATTTCAAAATTGTATTGCGGTAAACTTCCTCGTTCGCCTAAATCGACTACGCCTGCCATATAAGCTAGACCACTATAAGGCAACGCCTTTTCCGGATGCTTAGAGATTACATAAGGCCACGGAGCTTGTCCATAATCACCTTTATAGGCAGTAAGTTCAATCTTTTCATTCGGATAATCGTATATTTCCTTATCTCGCCATACCTTACCTATACCCTGTATAGGGCCCTCGCATAAGCCAATCGCACATGCCACTGTATATGTGTAGGTTATTTCAGTATGCTTAGAGCCACCACCCTTGCCAGTTCGTGTAGTGGTTTTGTGTTCATGAGGGGTAAAGTCATCGTAATAAATAATATTGCCACTCAATCGTGTAGTGCCTAGCACTTCTGGAACTACTTCACCATAAGAGGCGGTATTTATCATGAAGTCGGAAATCATATCAGCACGATTGGTAGTATTCCGTCCTTTAAATAGAAAACCCATTATTTACCCCCTTTCCTAAATCTATAAACTGCACGTAAGCGACTTTTGCCCTTTGCATCATAGAATAATACATCGTCAATAGATGAATAGGTAACGCCTAGATCAACAAACGCATGCACAACTAAATTATTGCCAACATAGACGGCACCGTGAGAAATGCAACGCCCATATTGGTATAACAAGAAATCACCGATACGAATATCATCAATAGGAACTTCGTCAGCTACCTTTTGAACATACTTTAGATACTTTTCTTCTGAACGATGTAAATGCCATTCGTTAGAATAATTCTCTATTTCTAGCTCATCACGTTTCATTAGGCCACTATCAACAACTGCAGCAACTAACAAATAGGAGCAATCGACGCCAACACCATGAACCATAGTATTGTTTTGATACGGTGTGCCTATCCACTTTTTTGCAGCATCGGCAATCATTTCACCTGTTGTCAATTTCATCGTATCGTCTCCTTTAATGGAACATAAGGCGTTGCCCTATTCCTACTAAAATTATTGAACTTAGCCTTGCAAGTTGCAGGTGTTTTATCGCACCCCGGATAGATATATGCCACATCGCCAACATTAGGCGTTGTATTTGTGGCACTCATATAAACAATTGAGTTCGTAGCACTATCCATAATTTGAGTTGCTTGCCCTGATAGAGGTCCGCTTATCCATTCCATACCACCGGCAGTATAAAAGCCGTTTTCAAATGAAGTATCGACTTGCACATTATTAGTACCTATAACAGCGGTAACAGTAACACGCTTACGATATTTAGTAATATCAACGCCACACTCTTTGGAATATACAGAATAAGGACATTGCGGATAGTATCGTCTATTCGGATATTCAATATTAAGCCTTTGGACTACAGATTTTGCATTTATCTTCAACGCAAAGCCTCCGCCCTGACTAACCTCACAAATACCCTTGAATAGATCAATGCATTCGATTACATTCCCTTTATTGTCAAAGAAAGCACGTCTTAAATTTAACGTAGCACCGTCTAAGCCACCATTATGGGCAACAGTCAGAACAGGAACACCACCAATTTGGTCGGACTGATTAGCGGTTATTGTAACGTTCAACTTATCAACGCTAACAGTACTGGTTGTAGAAATCTTTTCACGCACAATAATTGGCCCATCGCCCTTGTATGTGTTTCCTCCATAGCTAACATCAATGTCAGTATCGGCCCAGTAGTAAGAAATGCCACTTTTAAGCCTTAACTCATACAAGTCGCAAGATACAAATGTCTGTGAGTTGCTTAAATGAACGCTTAATGCCTCGCTAACTTGTTTCATTTATAATCACCTCACCGTAACCAATTTAAACGATTTAGACTTAAATACGTCTTTAAAAACGGCCTCGTCCGTATAATCACCACTGAACATGACTTTCCAATAGTAAATGTAATCAGCAGTAATAATAGCAGTAGGCGACACCCTAACACCTGCATCCAATCTTATAACGCCTTTATCTGATACGGCATTAACTTGCGTACCATTAGCGTATAATTTTAGGTTCTCAATATGTGCTACTGGCTCCCTAAAATCACCATACAAGCGAACTGCTTGCCATTCAGATTGTGCACCAGTTCCAAGCCTTACGCCTTTCTCCTCATGGTCCTCGGGATCTAACCATAAGAACGGAACAGTACCACCCTTTACAGATGCATAAAAGCCCATAAGACGCTTATGTTCTTCTGGGCTTAGTACTGCGAATTCTGTTGTAATGGTATATTGAGGATATTGCCAAGTTGTCATAGTTCGTACTCGACCGCTCCCTGTACGTTTAATCTTAGTGTCCCATTTTTGAGCTTTTGTAGACTTCCACGCAAGGGTTCTAATGTCCGGAAATTTCAATAAATCTGCCATTACCATGTACCCTCCGTAGCCACAAATTCCCTATTTTGATTAACTAAAAATTGTCGTAAAGAACGACCTGCCGAATTTTCTAACCAGTCGCCAAACGAATTGGCGTCCATAGCAGATACGTTGAACGTAATGCCACCAGTAGCACCACCACCGGCACGTGCTATGCCTGCACCCATTTCGTCGTATGTGCTTTCGCTTAAAGGTAATACGGCCTCTTTATATTTACCCTCGCCAATCTCAGCATAAGTTGAGCCATAAGCAACACCACCGTTTGCCATTTTTGGTAAGTCTAATTTTGCGGATCCTAACGATGCAAAACTTGTTGCACCATTAGCAAGTGAAAGCCCTGCTCCTGCGGTAGTATTAGCAGTCCACGCAGCCATACCAGCCGCAGCACTAGCACCAAATGTTGCCATGCTAACTTGTTGAGCCAATGCAGACCACGCCGGATATTGAGCGTTAGCCGCAGCAATACTGGTTGTAGTTTCCTGACTTTGTATTAATTTACTAAATACGGCTTTTTTAACCATAGCCGCTATCCAACTTGCAATAAAATCTGCAATAGTCTTTAAAATAGCTTTACCAATATTTTGAATGGCACTCATTAAAGAGGTAGTGCCTTGAATAAGACCTGAAATGCCACTCTGCATGCTATCTATACCAGCGTTTAAAGCGTCAATTAATAGTTGCTGTCCATTCCAATGAGCGTCGATTGCGGCTTGTTTCCACTCCTCCATGAGCTGTTTTTTGGCGTCGTAGTGCTGTTGCTCTGCAATATATTCATCACTCAATGCGGCTTGTAACGAATCGAAGTTTTGAGTACGCATAGCCTCATCAATAGCATATTTCTCGTTAACTAGATCAGTATGTTGTTGTAATGCCTTTTTATTGAACTCATCTTGTGCCGCTAACAACTCCTCGTTTTTCATTTTTTCATAGGAGATTTGTCCGTCAGCACTCATTTCGAATTCAACACCTCGTTGTTTTAACAAGTCAATATGATGTTGTTGCTCCATTTTGTCCATTTTCATGAACTTATCAACCATATCTGCATAACGGTCCTCGATTTCATCTATGGCATTTTCATAGTCATTTTTTAACTGCACGGCAGGAGATACATTGCCTGTACTATCTTTACTAGCGGTTTTAAACGCAAAATCTTGTTGCATATCACGAATACCAGTTTCAATGGCACGTAGTTTTGTCATTTCCTCCTGTTTCGCCTTGATACGCTTTTCTGCATAAACTTCATCAAGTAATTTCAAGTCCTCGTGATAGTTTTCATTAGCGGTTTTTGATTTTTCAAGTTCTTCTCGCTCCTTTTTGTATTGAAGTTCGATTAACTCTACTTGGTTGCCTTGCATTTCTAAAAAGGACTGCAAGATTTTTTCATGAATTTGCTTAGCCTCTTTTGCTAGATCTTCACCCTTGCCACCTTTACCGCCACCGCCTTTGCCACCTTTACCGGAACCACCACCAGAAGTGTCGCCACCGCCACCACCTACTGCAAGGTCGCCACCTCCACCGGATAAACCTGATGTGATTTGCCCCATAATATCACCGGCAGTATTGACGATACTTTGTGCAGTATCAGCGGAAATTGTATCTACTTGTTGAATGGCAGTAAATGTGCCTCCGAAAAATTTGGCCACCTTATCGCCTACGCTATTAAGTTTAGCGATTAACCAGTTCAAAGCCTCAATGATTTTATTTACGCCCCAAACTGCCGTATGTACGATAGTAGAAAATACTTCGCTTAGCGTTTCACTAAAACCACCTGCCGCAGCCCTAGAAAGACCAAATACAGCGACAAGCGTCATTAATGCACCTACAAATATAGGGATAGGGTTTGCCATCATAATTGCGTTAAGAATTGCCGTAGCACCACTCAATGCAAGTGTAGCCACCTTCGCCACACCCATCGCAACCGCACTAGCAATATTTGCAGTTCTAATAGCCATAATTACGGCTTGTGTAGTCATTGCGATAGCCCTAAAAGCACCAAATGCAAGACCTACCGCACCAATAGCACCGCCCAAAATCACACTTGCAGCAGTAACTAAAGTTGTGCGAACAGTCAATAAAGCAAGCATTGTATTATGACTCGCAATAATAGCTTTTTGTGCTAAAAACGCAGCACTCACACCAATAATAGCGGCAGTAATCAAAGGCATGGATGTAACAAACAACTGCACAAAGCTAGATACGATATTTTTAACAGTGGATATCGTAACACTTAGGCCACTAAAAGCACCCTTAATAATTGCTATAGACACTTGTGCGGCTGCAGCTACTACTTTAAAAGAAAATGCCAATTCGTTTAACACGCTCATAAATGCATCGGAGCTTGTCATATTGCCTAGTTCCTCCATTACTGGTTGAAATGCTGCAATAAGATCATTCTGCAATTTAGTTCCTATATCTTGGAATGTCATAGGAATTTCTGCGAATTTTGCATTTGTTTCTTCTGCACTTGCGAATAAGGCATTCTTGATAATGTCAGCAGTAATAAGACCTTGCGAGCTCATTTCTTTTAATTGCCCTACAGATAGCCCCATTTCTTGTGCGATACTTTGTGCCAACATTGGAGCATTTTCCATAATAGAACGGAATTCGTCGCCCTGTAACTTACCTGCTGCCATAGCTTGTGTTAACTGGTACATAGCGGATGTAGTTTCTTGTACACCTGCACCGGCAATTTTAAATTGCTTGTTTAACTGTTCAACAAAATAAATGGCCTCATCGTTGGAGGTGAAAGCGTCTTTTGCTAACATATTTAGTTTTGCAACGCTATCCGCCATATCTAAAAAGCTACCACGTGAACGATTGGCGGCAGAAAAAACCTTATCCATAATTTCAGCGGTACTTTGACTACCGTCATTGATAAGATCAATACGAGCCCTTAATTGCGTTAATTGGTCCGTTGTCTTAACTGCACTAACGGCCATATCTTTTAACGCCCTACCGGCTGCCTCAATGCCCATCGCAGCACCAGCGAATGCAGCACCAGACTTTGCAGCGTTCATAAGTCCCGGAATTTCAACCCCAAAGACCTTTTGAGCTTTATTTCTTACACTATCAAGTGAATTAGAAATGCTTTTGCCTAGTGCTTGCTCAGCTTTCCTTGCTACTCTATCAAGTGCCTGTTCAGCACCATTAGACGAGCCAACAATTTTGACATTAATTTGACTTTCGGCCATATGCTATATCTCACCTCCCTCTTGTCTGAATTCTTCCATGAATAACTTTTCTTCGTTTTTGCGTTTAGCTAATGTCATTGGATGAAGTTGTTTCATAATATCTTCAACAGTCAATTTCCGCTTGCCTGCGATATGTACATTTGTCATTAGGCACGCAAAATACGCTTGCTTACGGTCCTCTATTTCCGTTCTTAACTCATAACCCTCGGCAAGTTTGTAATATTCCATAGGGCTTAAATTCATGAATTCCCACGGTTTAAGATTAAGCGGACCATAGGCCATGCGTTCGGCTTTCGTTATCCATACTTTAAAAGAGGGGGCGGTGTCGCCCCCTCTTAGTTTTTTGTTTCGTTTTCAGCCTCGACCTCGGAGCGTGCTTGCTCATCGGCCTCATCTGGAAATAATGCGTAATATGCAGCTTTACCAAATACACCACTGCCAATAAGTGCTTGCACAATCAACTGTACAAGGTCGGCATATTGGACTGTGCCCTCGTCAAAGAGTTCTTGCAATTTATCTTGGTAATAGATGTAATCACGCTTTTTGCCGTGGTGTTTCATACCTACGACCAATGCAGTGATAAGCTGATTAAATGTCATTGTGCCACTTTGTACCGCTTTAAAGATAGGCTCACCCCATAGCTGTTCCAACTCAGCAATACGACCAATGTTGAAATAGATAGTTTCGCCCATAGCGAATAGATCACAATTAATTTTTTTCATGTTAAAACACGCTCCTTATAAATAGTTAATTAGGCTTTTTTCAATTCAGACAATGGACCTGCACCATTCAAAGTGCCTTTATATGTAGCTACATCATCATGCGGAGTACTTAAGGACAATTCTGTAATAGATGCATAGCCAGTCATGTAAGATTTGTCTGGGTATTCGAATTTTAAATGAACTTTTTCATCGTTTAAGAATGCTTTTTCAAGCAATGTCAAACTTTCTTCGTTTGGCATTAAAAGCGTTTCAAGGTCGATAGACCATTCTTTCATACCCGGAATAGTAACTTTCCAACCGCCACTGTCTTTACTAGATGCGTCAATAGAATCGGCTTTACGAGATACATCGCCACTACGTTGACCGCCCAAGATAAGCCATTCAGCATTTGTAGTTTCGTCAGTGCCTACATTTAAATAGATAAGATAATTCTTGCCGGCTGTAGGCATTGCGGTTTGAGCCGGTTTGTATAATTTTTTTGGTGTTGCAGCTGGTGCCATTAGAAAATACCTCCGTTAGTTTTCTCTTTTAAATCAATAAGGCGAACCATAAAGCGATATTGCGTACCAACTAAAGGTCGCACACTATCATGGTCGCCAACTTTACTTGTACATACTAAATCTATAATCTGATAGCCAGTGTTTTGCAATATACATGCAGTTTCGTCTAATTCACCACAACGTTTGCGTAGATCATTAATGATTGCCTCGAACCTATCTTCCAAGTTAGCTATTAATTCATAGCCTACTTCTAAATCTGGGTTATCGTTCCTACCCCAAACCTCGATATATAGTTCTTGCTCCAATTCAGATTGAACGGAGTTATCACCCCTCGTAGTTTCCCCACGAATAACCATGATAACGCCATTTTCATTGACTTTCGCTGCTTGTGGTCGCATAGCACCTAGCATTACATTAAATGCAGCACCGCTATTGTCGATAGTAGATTTAATATGTTGCATTAATTCTAGCCACATATTACCCCCTATAGATTTCAACAGAACGATATCCTTTGTATTCTGTAGGGTTACCTGTAAGCTGACCTGGTGTTATTCGCGATTCCAATAATTTAATACGAGCTTCATAGTATTCTAATTTTTTAGAATAGAAGTCATCTGTCGAACCATTGTTAGTATAACTTCCTGGTAAAGCATACGACTTATTAACGCAGACTTCTCGATAGATATATGCAAGGACTAATTCATCGATAGTAAAACTACGTATAACTTTATCCTTTGACACACCTAATCTATCCGCAAGTACATATAGCCATTGTTCTGCTTTGGATACAGCTGCCTCTGTTACCTCTTGCGTTAGCAATTCATCCCCTAATAGGCCGGCCATATCTTCAAAATTATATAGCATACAGTACTCCTTATATTTTAAAACTTAGCGTAATCTCATCTTTTACTAGCCCTTGTGCCACATCATCTAGTGCAATATCGGTATATCTGGAAAAAATACTAGTAATATTTGAGACATTATTTTGCAACGCTTCATACAAAAATGGATCTGGGGCAGCCCCAGGGTGAACCACTTTCCTAGCAAATATAAACCCATTACCGCCTTGTGGTACGAATCTCAATATCTTCTTAAAATGCGGCCGAATTACATGTGCTGGTGTCCCTGCATGTACAAAAGGGCCGTATTTAGCGACATCACTATCAATAAATACAACCCCTTGCATTCCACTATTAGAAATTCGATAATCAACAGCCTTTTCTAGATTCCCTGTTCTCGAGGTAAATCTATGTTTCTCCTGTGCAGTATCTCGAACTTCAATAGTACTCGCTTTTACTGCCTGACAAATACGCTTGTTGAAAATATCCTGGCTATTCACCGGTGCTTATTTTTTACTACCACCTTTACTGCCTTTTGTAGGCTTTTCAGGTGGTTCAGTATCTGCAGGTGGTTCAGTATCTGCAGGTGGTTCAGTATCTGCTGTTACGATTTCGTATCCATGGTCCGCAAACCACGCAATATGATTAGCATCTTCAGTAAATCCTTCACCATTAACAAAAGTAACATTTCCAGTTTGTCCTGTATAATCAGACACTGGAGATTTTATAATCGGCATATTGGGCCTCCTTATTTAACTTTAATTTTGCGGAATACACCTGCAGCTTTAGATGCTTTTAATGCAACCGCGGCAACCATTTCTACCTCGCCTTTCTTTACAGCTCCGGAAGAGGTGAAGTCAGGGAGCCATAAGTTAACCACATTAT
>OKHM01000200.1_pt1 | contig 36742 bp, 37 predicted proteins | sample 1612121 | NCBI WGS metagenome assembly OKHM01 (sample SAMN04436777, study PRJEB24849) | human gut metagenome | biome: human gut; feature: NICU; material: stool | host: Homo sapiens | place: USA: Saint Louis, MO | collected 2011-03-27
ATTGTGGAAGAGTCTTTGAGGAAGTGTTTTTGGGAAGAATTCTAAAGCATATATAAAAGCATGAAGAAAGGACAGGCCGCGAATCGGTATGCTTAATAATAAAAAGCTTAAGAATAACAATATTGTCATCATGAATTTTACGGGCGTATATGAAAACCAGGAATTTTACCAGGATTTGGGCGCTGTATGGCTGGAGCTTGGAGATATACAAGGCACTAATTGTTACTGTGATGAGGAGGCAGAGGCAGCCATCAAGGAGAGAATCAGCCTTATGGAACCCTCCGGAATCCACTTCCTGGATTCCGGAAATTACCATTATGTGAGCAAAATATGGCTGGATAAGATAGAGGAGGAATTTGAGCTTCTGGTGTTTGACCATCATACGGACATGCAGATGCCCATGTTTGGGAATATCCTGTCCTGCGGCGGTTGGATTCAGGCTGCTTTGGATACAAATACGCGTCTGAAACGGGTTTATCTGGCAGGGCCGCCCTCCATGGAAGCAGAGGCTGACAGGGAACGGGTAGTTGGTATCAATGAAGAGGAGCTGAAGACGCCAGGGTGTATCAGCCGCCATTTGAAGAACTCCGGGCTGCCTCTCTATATATCCCTGGATAAGGATATCCTGACCCGCTCCTGTGCAATCACCAATTGGGACCAGGGAGAGGCGCAGCTGGAGGACGTGTTGGCCTGCATAAAGGAGGCCGCATCCTGCCGCAGTATAATAGGTGTAGATGTATGTGGGGAGAATCCGGATGACCAGGAACAGGAGGGAAATAGGGCCAGCCAGACGAATCAGAATACGAATAGGAAAATTATTTGTAAATTACTGGAAATATGCGATGTACTGTGTCCATGACAGCAGGAAAAATTTTGAAGGAATACGGTTGCAGGAATAAAAACTTCTTGACTTGAAGTTAGCTCCAGATGATAGGATGATGAGAGATAACAAAATGAGAGGAGATTTACATATGAGTAAACATGTATTAGTCATATCAGCAAGTCCAAGGAAAGGCGGAAATTCTGATACACTCTGCGATGAGTTTATCCGTGGGGTACAGGAATCCGGAAATCAGGCGGAGAAGATTTTTCTGGCCAGTAGAAAGATTGGATATTGTATCGGATGCGGTGTCTGTAACACCACCCATAAGTGTGTTCAAAAGGATGAGATGGCAGAGATACTGGATAAAATGGTGGATGCAGATGTCATTGTACTGGCTACACCGGTGTACTTTTACACCATGGATGCACAGATGAAGACATTGATTGACCGCACAGTTCCCAGATATACCGAAATTCAGAATAAGGATTTCTATTTCATAGTGGCTGCTGCGGATACAGAACAGAAAATGATGGATCGCACCATTGAAGGATTCCGGGGATTTACGCAGGATTGTCTGACAGGAGCCAGGGAAAAGGGAATCATTTATGGAACAGGTGCCTGGCAGGCAGGAGAAATTAAGGGTACGCCGGCTATGAAGCAGGCATATGAGATGGGAAGAAATGTATAGTTGAAATATAAAATGCATGATGGGCCTGAGGGTGTGTCATGCATTTTTTCTTTTGGACAGCTGCGATTGCAGGGAATGAATGCAAGAAGGGATTAACGCAAGAATGTGTTGATGTGAACGCGGCGGGGGAGCTTATAGTTAACGATTTTTCATTTCGTGTGGTATAAAATATTTATGGAGTAAAGATATATGTGACTTATAGTCCGTTGCTAAATAAGTCACATTTCGTTACGCTTACCTGTAAGAGGTGAGGGAGATGGAGTTTTCCGGTGATATAAGAATAAAAGTTGGAAACAGGATACGCCAATTAAGAAAAGAACTATTATTAAGTCAAGAGTCCTTGGCGTTTAAGGCAGGTCTGGACCGGACCTATATTGCATCTGTAGAAAATGGAAAACGGAATTTATCAATTATGAGTCTTGAAAAGATTATAGTGGCATTGGACTGTTCTATGGCTGAATTTTTTGAGACATTTGAATAAATAAAGGAGATTCTATGGGGAGGGTGCAATATGAATAAAAACTTAGAATTATACAGAGATGAATTAGAGATGCAGGGTACCAATTTTTTCATACTTGATACAAAGGGTAAGGGGAGTGCGTATGGAGATGTTGATTTTGAAGCGTATTGCTGGGACATTGACCATTATAATCAGGTAAAAGATGGAGACTTATTCATCTATCGCAGACAGCAGAAGGCATCTGAGATAAAGGGACAATTTTATTTCTTTGGAGCTGGAAAAATTAGTAAAATCCAGTCCATAGAGGGTAAGAGGGTGAAAGGAATTATATCAAAAGCATTTATTTTTGATGAGCCTTTGTTACAGGAAGAACTGGAAGATTTTAAGTGGGAATTTCGTAACCGCGGGAAGAACTGGGAGCATTTTTTTAATCAATATGGTATGAATAAAATTACCAAGAATGACTTTATTCATCTATTAAGTTTTAAACCTGGGGTACTCCAAGAACCAAAAGAAATATCCAGTGGAATGGATGAGGAAGTCAAGTTTTATCAACGGCAGGAGGGAGGAAATTATAGAGTAGAGGATCAAGAAGGCAGTTCTAAAACAAGAGGAGCGGCACAAAAAGTCTTTGCAAATCAAGTTAAGCTGGAGTATGGGTTTCAATGTGCTGTAACTGGCATTAAAACAAAGGAGTTATTAGTAGCATCCCATATTGTTCCATGGTCAGAGGACAAAGATAATCGGCTCAATCCAAGAAATGGAATCTGTCTATCTCCGCTTATAGATAAGGCATTTGATAAAGGTTTCATTAGCTTTACAGATGATTTAAAGTTAATCGTATCTGACAGTGCGAAAACGGATGCGGCATTGTATGAAAGCCTCAGACCTTATGAAGGGAAGAGACTTAATGTTCGTAAAGAGTTTGAGCCAGATAGGGACTTCTTGACATGGCATAGAACACATTTGCTATTAAAATATAATGATGGTGTGAACAAGATTTTAAGCAAAGGCTCATTTGATTAATATAATTCTACAAAGCTGGGGTCATTAGGATGAAGAAGATTGAAGTGGCAGCCGCGGTTCTGCATAAGGATGGAACATTTTTAGGCACCCAAAGAGGTTATGGAGAGTTTGAAGGTGGTTGGGAATTCCCTGGTGGGAAAATTGAAGAAGGGGAGACTCCCCAAGCGGCATTGCTGCGAGAGTTAAAAGAGGAACTGGGTATTGACGCTATCGTGGAACAATTTTTGATGACAGTTGAATGTAATTATCCCCAGTTCCATCTGATGATGCATTGCTATTTATGCTCGATTGCAGAGGGGAAAATTCAACTGAAAGAGCACAAATCAGCCCGTTGGATGAACAGGGAACAGTTCGATGATGTAGAGTGGCTTCCGGCGGATTTGGATGTGGTAAAACGAATCAGAGATATGGATATAGACGGTTTAGCTTGATGTGATTATGTGGTGAAGAATCGGAGGACTTTCCATGAGCCAGATTTGGTACGCCGCTTTCAGCGAAGACTTCGTGGAGCAGGCACAGAAAATATTCAAAAAATTGGATAAGGATGTAATCGTCACGGTATGGGATCCGGAACTGGTTCCGGAGATGCTCAGGCGCGGGGTCAGCGTTATATTAGGCCGCGGGGCCACAGCGCTGCGGATACGCAAGGTAGTGGACCTGCCGGTGGTGGAGATCCCCATCCCCTTTGAGGATATGGCAGACACCCTGATTGAGGCCAGCAGCTATGGAAGGAACATCGGGGTCATTGGCTATAACAACCTTCTCAGCGGTCTGGAGCGTTTAAATCCCATTCTGAATGTAAGCATACGGCAGATATTTGCCGTGGATGAAGATGATACGTACCATCAAATCCAGAAGCTTAAAAATGAAGGGGTAGACGTGATTGTGGGCGGGCTTATCCAGACACGTTATGCCAGAGAATTGGGACTGCCCGCAGTCCGCATTGAGCTGACGGACAAATCATTGTCCTATGCGTGTCAGGAAGCAGAGAAGCTGATTGCCACGGTCAAGGCTGCTACCAGAAAGGCAGAGGAGCTTAAGACCATTCTCAATACCACCAATGAAAAGTATGTAGCAGTTGACATAAAAGGAAATATTACCTGGATGAACCGTGTTGCCAAGCCTTACCTGCCAAATCCGGGCGGGCTGGTTTACGATACGCCCATAACAGAGGTGCTGCCCGCCTTTGAGGCAGTCCATGATGTATTGGCAACAGGAGAGGAAATCATACAGGAGACAGGTTCCATTAATGGGGCTGATATTCTTTATGATATGATTCCCTTAACATATAAAAATGGAGAGATATTGGGTGCGGTTATCACCTTCAATGATGCGGGAACCATCACCAGAGGGGAACATAAAATCAGGGATAAAGGCATCAAGGGATTTCAGGCCACCTATTCATTTAAGGATATATGCGGAAGCAGCCAGCAGATGAATCAGTGTATCCAGCATGCAAAGAGGTACGCCCATACGGACCTGACTGTACTTTTGCTGGGTGAGACGGGTTCCGGTAAGGAGATGTTTGCCCAGAGCATGCACAATGCCAGCAGCCGCAGAAACGGTCCTTTTGTTGCTGTAAACTGTGCGGCTCTTCCCGAGGGAATTCTGGAGAGTGAGCTTTTTGGATATGATGACGGTGCCTTTACCGGCGCCAGGCGCAGCGGAAAGATGGGGCTCTTTGAGCTGGCTCACAATGGGACCATTTTCCTGGATGAGATAGGAGAAATGCCCATGTCCCTTCAGAGCAGGCTGCTGCGTGTTTTGCAGGAGCGTAAGGTCATGCGCCTGGGCGGCGACCGGGTCTTTCCCGTGAATATCAGGATATTTGCAGCGACCAACAAAAACCTGATGGAGCTGGTAGGTGAGCACAAATTCAGGGAAGATTTATTTTACCGTCTTAATGTGCTGACCCTAAAGATACCACCGCTCAGGGAACGGGTTGAGGATATTCCTGATCTGGCCAATCTGTTTCTCAGGGAAAGCGGGGGAAAATGCTGCCTTACCCCTGCGGCAGAGAAGGTGCTTACCTCTTACGGATGGCCGGGAAACGCCCGTCAGCTGAGGCATTTTATGGAGAAGGTGCGTATCATATGCGATTCCTCTGTCATATCAGGGGAAGCTGCTGGCTATGTGATTCAAAACTATGAACCGCCTTGCGAAATGGAGCAGAGGGGAAATAGCAGCGGCTTTCTGGGAAGTAATGGAATAGGGAATTACAAAGCAGATAAAGGCCGCGTAAATAGAAGTCAGGAGGAACCGGGTCAGGAGAATATAAGCAGGGAAATAACTGAAGCGTGTTTGGCCCAGGCTATGGAGCAGGCCGGAGGCAATAAAACAAAAGCCGCCCGGATTCTTGGAATACACAGAAGTACGATTTGGAGGTATATCAAAAAATTCGGAATGGAGTAACGGTCCATGGTTTTATGCGGCATGCACAGTATAGAAAGGTATAATGAATGTTGTACCAGTGGTAATGCTGTATATAGTGTGTCGTATATAATGCTGTAGATGGTGTGCTGTATATAATGCTGTAGATGGTGTGCTGTATATAATGCTGTAGATAGTGTGCCGTATATAATGCCGTAGATAGTGTGCCGTATATAATGCCGTAGATAGTGTGCTGTATATAATGCCGTAGATAGTGTGCTGTATATAATGCTGTAGATAGTGTGCTGTATATAATGCTATAGATGGTGTGCCGCATATAATGCTATAGATAGTGTGCCGTATATAATGCTGTAAATAGTGCCGTATATTATGCCACATATAATTCTGTATAAATTCTGTATATCGTGTCGCATACAAAGTCGTATCTCATGTCGCAGAAAGCGTCTTACATGTTGCTGTGCGACGCTTTTGATATAATCTGCGACACATGACAGAAAACGACAAATGGAAAAGAATGACATAATCTGGGATATATTTCCATCCATCCATCAATAATTGAATCAGAAAACCAAAAAAAACAGCTATATTTTGCAGATATTAGTAAAAATATCTCTGAATATAGCTGTTTTTTCGTATTTTTCCATACCAAAGAAGAAAAATGGCATAAATATTGCTTATTAATACCATATAACCATTAAGGAGGGAATGAAATGGTAGATTTGAGAAGTGACACTATCAGTATGCCAACCAGGGAAATGCTGGAGACCATACTGGAGGCAAAGCTGGGGGATGACGGAAGGACGGATTCCAAAGGAAGGGGAGAGGATCTGGCAGTCAATGAACTGGAGGACCTGGCGGCAGAGATGACAGGAAAAGAGGCGGCTGTATTGTTCCCGTCAGGAACACAGGGCAATACATCTGCTATTCTGGCTTATTGCAGGCCCGGCCAGAAGGTGATGGTAGATGAGATGCAGCATATCTACTTAAGCGAGAAGGTGGTATTTGACCCATCCATCGGGCAGCTTGAACCGGTTACATATAAATTGGACCAGGATAACCTGCCGGACCTTGACGACATGCGCCGCATTTTGGAGAGCCAGGAGATTGCCCTGCTGTGCATCGAAAATACCCACAATTTTTCAGGCGGTACCTGTGTCCCGTTAGAGAGGATGAAAGCGATTCATGAGCTGGCAAAGGAGTTTGGGGTTCCTGTCCACATGGATGGAGCCAGGATGTTCAATGCAGTGGTGGCCCTGGGCGTGGAAGCACGGGAAATGTGCAAATATGTGGATTCGGTGATGTTCTGCATCTCAAAGGGGCTGGGGGCGCCTATCGGTTCCCTGGTATGCTGTTCTGAAGCGTTTTCCATGAAGATCAGGGACAAGAGAAAGCTTTTAGGCGGAGCCATGAGGCAGGCAGGCGTGATTGCAGCGCCTGGAATGTATGCCCTCACGCACAACATTGAGCGGCTGGCAGAGGATAACGCCAATGCTGCCTATGCGGCTGAGCAGCTAAAGGATTTAAAGAACACAAAGGTATATGGAAAGGTCATGAGCAATATCATTGTCCTGGATGCCAATGGACTGGGCCTTACACCGGGGGAGTACTGCGGCAAGGCGGCCGAAAAGGGGTTATTAATCAAGCCGGTGTTAAAGGATAAGGTAAGACTGGTATTTTACAGAGATATTTCAAGGGAGGATACGGAAAAAGCGGTAGCGATTATACGTGAACTGGATTCTTTACGATAAAGGGGGATTTGACATATGAAGATAGCTGGTAAAAAGATAGGTTTATCCACGCAGATATTTGCAGCTATGCTGCTGGGAGCGGTTTTGGGAATCGTCATCGGGGAACCAATGACTAAAGTTGGGTTTATCGGAACTATCTGGCTGAATTGTATTAAAATGATTGTTGTTCCAATGGTGCTTGTTACCATTGTGACGGGTGTTGTTTCGCAGAAGGATATGAAGACACTGGGAAGAATCAGCTTCCGCATTATGGCGTATTATGTTATCACCACACTGGTTGCCTGCGCCATCGGCATCCTGGTTACATCCATTGTAAAGCCGGGCACCATAGCTGATTTTACAGGACTGGCATCCAAGGAAGTAACTGGCAGCGCGGACATCACGGTAGCTGATTTCTTTACAGGAATGTTCTCATCCAATATTATCCAGACCTTTGCGGACGGCAATATCCTTCAGACCGTAGTCATCGCGATCCTGCTGGGCGTGGCGATTTTAAGGATGAAGAATCCGGAGCACAAGGAGAAGGCTATCAAGGGCATGAACGTGCTCAATGATATGGTATTTTCACTGATTAACATGATTATGCTGGTATCTCCAATCGGCGTATTCTTCCTGATGGGAGATTCCTTCGGAAAGTACGGAGCCGGCATCTTTACCAGCATGGCAACTCTGGTAGGCACCTATTATCTGGCCTGCCTGGTGCATGTGGTACTGGTTTACTGCACAGTTATCTGGGTGACCGCAGGAATCAATCCTCTTAAGTTCTTAAAGGACAGTGCGGAGCTGTGGGTATACACCATTTCCACCTGCTCCAGTGTGGCTGCCATTCCGATTAATATTAAAGTGGCCAAGGAGAAATTCAATGTTCCGGAGACTATTTCCGGCTTCACCGTACCCCTGGGCTCACAGATGAACTATGACGGCAGCGTTATCCTGTACGGCTGTGTCATCCTGTTTATCAGTCAGACCATCGGTGTTCCTGTCACTCTGGGAACCATGGTGAAGATCATACTGATGTCAGCTATTCTTTCCACTGGCGGCAGCGGTATCCCGGGAAGCGGCATCGTAAAGCTGCTGGTCATGGTAACTGCTTTTGGCCTGCCTACAGAGATTGTAGGAATCATAGCTGCATTCTACCGCCTGTTTGACATGGGAACCACCACCAACAACTGCCTGGGAGATCTTGCAGGCACGGTGTTTGTATCCAAGCTGGAGGATAAGGCAGCTGCAAGGGCCAAGTCGGCATAGACGGATTGATGAATGGTTTGATGATTGATGATTGTTGGATATTAGCTGATGAGATTATTCAGATATGTATATTAAAAGATCCCGGATTCTGTATGATGCAGAGTCCGGGATTTTTCTGGTGTGTCTGGGAGCGCTTGTTTCTGTCTGTGTAGTTCAATTATGGAAGCGTTCTTGGGTTCCGTTTTCCGTTCCCACTATGATTTTTTCGCAGATATCACCGAACAGACCTGTTTCCAAGACGCCGGTCATGGATTTGAGACGAACCGCTGCCATGGGGTAATCCATTTCAACGCCTCCTGTCAGATCCAGGATATGGCTGCCGTTGTCTGTGACAAATACAGTCCTGTCTTTTATCCTCAGCTTCGGTATAAACCCTGCTTCCCTTACCTGTTCCTCCACATAGGGAACTGCAAAAGCAGGTACCTCCACAGGCAGCACACGTCCGCTCAGGGAATGTACAAGTTTGCTCTGGTCCATAATCCATATGACCCGCCGGGCCTTGCAGGCGATGATCTTTTCACGGAACAGGGCGCCGCCTCCGCCCTTGATGGAATAGAAATCCGGGTCAATGGCGTCCACCCCGTCGATAGCCAGGTGTATGGTCCGGGCATCCTCCAGGGAGATAAGGGGGATGCCCAAACGGCGGGCCAAGCCTTCCGTCTCAAGAGAAGTGGCTGCCCCATGGATATTCAGTCCGCCGCGGATTCGTTCGGACAGTTTTTCCATGAGATAATATACAGTTGAACCGGTTCCGAGGCCCAACACCATGTTATCCTCTACCTCCATGGCCGCCTGCCAGGCAGCCGCTTTTTTCTGTTCTTCTTTACTGTACATATTGTGCCTCCTGTGGTCTGCTGCCGTTTAAAGCTGTCTAAGACGCCTGAAGCCCCTGCTGCCGTTTGCAGACACCTACAGCCAGCTATGCCCATATTGTTCCAGCATCCGGTCCGCTTCAACCGGTCCACGGGTTCCGGGCCTGTAAGGATACACCGGCAGCCGCTTTGCGGCGTGAAGTTCCTTCAGATGGCTGATGTAATTCCAGCTAAATTCTATCTGGTCCCATTGTGAGAACCAGGAGCGTTCACCTGCCATACAGGCAGTGATAAGACGTTCATAGGCCTCAGGGGTATTGAGCTGATGAATCAGGCTGCAGTTCTGGCAGAAATCCATCTTGGCCGGTATGATATCCTCAGAATCACCGGGACGTTTGATATTAAACTGCAGATAAACGCCTTCTGTGGGCTGAATCTTTATGATTAGTATATTGGGCTCTACTTCCTGATAGGGCCTGCGGAATATGACAGCCAGTTCAATCTCGCGTTTCCCTGTCTTTTTGCCGGTTCGGATGTAAAAGGGGGTCCCCTTCCAGCGCTGGTTGTCAATGAAAAGCCGCAGGGCTCCGTAGGTTTCTGTCTGTGAATCCGGTTTTACAAGAGGTTCGCCGCGGTATCCCTCATATTGACCCAGGACCAGGGTGCTTTCTATAGATGACGCATCTGCCGGCTGTAAACAGCGGAATACATCCAGCTGGGCATCGTGCAGCCCCTTAGGGCTGAATTCCTCTGGCTGTTCCATGGCCATGATGGACAAAATCTGGAACAGATGGTTCTGCACCATATCCTTCAGGGCGCCGCTGGCATCATAGTATCCGCCGCGGGTTTCCACGCCCATATCCTCCAGGGCGGAAATCTGCACAGATTCAATATAGCGGGAATTCCATACGTCTGTAAAAATGGGATTGGAAAACCGGATTGCCTGGATATTGCGGACCATTTCCTTTCCAAGATAGTGGTCGATGCGGTAAATCTGCTCCGGGCCAAAGAACGCTTCCAGCTCTTTGTTAAGGGCTGCGGCCGCCGCCAGGTTCTCTCCGAAAGGCTTTTCAAGTATCACCTTGCCGGAGGAAGAACCGTGGACCAGTTTAAGTCCTTCTGTGATGATGCTGAAAAAACGGGGAGCCACTGCAAAATAAAAAATGTGGGAGTGGATATCATTTTCCCTGTAATAGCGATTCAGTCCATGATATGCTTCCAAACGGGAGAAATCCATCCGGTAATAATCTATTTTTTCAGAAAAACGGTCAAATGTTTTTTCCTCAAAGGAGAGCCGGGTGAATTTCTCCACCCAGTCCCTGGCAATCTGACGGTAATGGCTGCTGTCGTAGTCCCGGCGGCCAATGATGGTGATGCGGCTGTCCTCCGGAAGCTTTCCGGTGATATCCATGGTATAAAGTGCAGGAAGAAGCTTGCGGAAGGTAAGATCCCCGGTGCCGCCGAAGATGGTAAGGTTAGTGCTGATTGTCATTAGCCCACCTCCATTCATGGTGGAATACGCCTTCGCGGTCTGTTCTCTCATAGGTGTGGGCTCCAAAGCAGTCACGCTGGGCCTGGATCAGATTGGCGCCTGCCGCCTTTGCGCGGAATTCGTCCAGGTAGGACACTGCGTTGCAGAGGGCAGGAATGGGAAGGCCGTTCATGACGCCGGTGGATACGGCCTGGCGCAGGCTGTCCTGATGCTCGTTGATGCGGGACAGGAAGAAACCATCGAATATAAGGCTTTCCGGCTTTGGTTCGGCTTCAAATGCATGGGTGATGTCATTTAAGAAAACAGCCTGGATAATGCATCCGGCGCGGAATATGGAAGCAATTTTTCCCAGGTCCAGATTCCAGCCGTACAGCCTGGATGCATCCTGCATCAGGGAGAAGCCCTGGGCATATGCGATGATTTTTCCGGTATACAGGGCTTCGCGGACCATGGCTGCAAACGACTCTTTATCAGGAGAGAGGCCGACAGCCGGTGAATGGATAAGCTGCCATGCCTTTTCACGTTCATCCAGATGATTGGACATAATACGGGCCGTGCAGGCGGAAGTGATCATGGAGATATCCACGCCTTGCTTCAGGGCTTCTATGCTGGCCCACCTTCCGGTTCCTTTTTGTTTTGCGCTGTCTTTGATGCGGTCAATGAGCTCCCCGTCCCCCAGGTCGTCGGCCTCATGGAAGATACCGGCCGTAATGCCAATCAGGTAGCTGTGAAGCTCCCCTTCGTTCCAGGATTTAAAGATATGAGCCAGCTCCTGATTGTTGAATCCGCCCACATATTTTAACAGAAGATAGGATTCAGCAATCAGCTGCATATCTGCGTACTCAATGCCGTTGTGGACCATTTTTACATAATGTCCGCGCCGTCCGGGCCGATGTAGGCGCAGCAGGGCTCATCCATGGCCCTGGCGGCAATGGCTTCCAGTATGGGGCGTACTGATTCGTAAGCATCGGCATTTCCTCCGGGCATGACGGAGGGACCGAACCGGGCGCCTTCCTCTCCTCCGGAAATGCCTACCCCCAGATAGTGGATTCCCTTTTCTGCCAGCAGGGCTGCCCGCCTTCTGGTATCTTCAAAGAAGGAATTGCCTCCGTCCAGTATCATATCTCCTTTTTCAAGAAGAGGAACCAGCTGTTCTATGACGGCATCCACCGGTTTGCCTGCCTGGATCATCAGCATTACCTTCCGGGGACGGGCAAGGGCGTCCGTCATGTCCTTCAGGTCATAAAAGGGAGTTAGGTTCTCATGAGGATGGTCCCTCATGACCTGATCTGTGACAGCGGCGCTGCGGTTATAACCTCCCACCTTAAATCCGTGATCAGCCATATTCAGGGCAAGACTTCTTCCCATAACGGAAAGACCTACGATTCCAATATCAAGTTTTATCATTCTGCTACCTCCTCAGGCGAAATATGGGTTAAATAGTATGCTGGGAAAGAACAATGGAAACAGCTTCCGGCGCAGGTACGCGGGAGCATATGTCCAGAAGCTCCCCTGTTTCCGGGTTGAGCTGAAAGCTGACCAGTCCGCCTTGGGTGCGGTTTGCCACCAGCAGGTACCGGCCGTCAGGCGTAAGAACCATGTCGCGGGGATGGATGCCGCCGCACCCTGTTTGCTGGATTTGCTCCAGCCGCCCATGGCTGATCTTAAAGACCGTTATGAGCTCGGCAAATCGGGTGGATACATATAAAAAACGTTGGTCCGGTGACAGGCGTATGGCTGCCGATGCAGGCGGTTCCTCATATACTACATCCAAAGGCAGGATGGGACAGATTTGCAGGAGCTTCATGGAAAAGTCAGGAAGGGATATACTGTTATGGCTGCTGTCTGTCCCTGCTTCCCCGTTTTCTGTCAGACTGTACACAAAAACCTGGTTGCTCAGCTCACTGACAAGGAAGAACTGCTTATGGTCCCTGTCAAAGATTCCGTGGCGGGGGCCGGTTCCCTTGTCAAAGGCCAGTTCTGATACAAGGGTAAAATCCTTTTGGCAGTCAAATACCATCACTTTATCCAGCAGCAGGCAGGGAACCATCATATAGTGGCTGTGAAATAAAATCTGGTGGCACCCGGCCTTAGGCGCAATGGGGATTTTTTTAGCCAGTTCAATATGCGGGAGGGCGGGCCGCTTTTTACGTCCGGGTGAACCTTCCTCATATGTTATCTCATATATCAGTATAGTACCTTCATGGTAGTTGGCCGTGTATAGATAGCGGTCATCCTGGGCCGCGTAGCAGGCCGGCGAGGACTCACCAAAGCATTCCGCTGCCGGTTGAGCAAGGGCTTCCTCCTTATTATGGGCTGTATCCAAAAGACATATCCCGGACCGGCCCTCTCTTTTTAATGGGGAAGCCAGCATGGAATCCCTCAGGGAAAGATACTTGCAATCAGGGGCTTCATAATATAATTCAGGGTAAGACATTGCCCCGTTTCTTAAATCAATGGTAAAACGGTAAATGCCCAGGCTTTCAGGCGAGGCATAGGTACCGAGAAATCCGGTAAGGCTGTTGTTCATGACAATTCCTTTCTGAGCAAACTGTAATCAAATAAATATCAGTTACTATCTGTAATTATAAAAGTTACAGTAACATATGTCAAGTGATATTTGATCATATTTTCCCGTAGGTTTCATTAAATGTTTTTGGGATGCTTTTAGAATGCGCCATATTTATGGATTGATGCAGTCAGAGGTGTTTGGAATGAATGGAATTAGAAATATAAAACCGGAAAATCCCCCATGCACTGCTGTCATGAGGAATTTTCCGGTTTTATGGTATCATGTAATACATAGATTCAATCATTTACTAAGCGGATATAAGATTTTATTTTGCAGGATAGAATCCGCTGGGAGCTTCAGAGAGATTGATCATAATATTCTTCATCTGCGTATAGTGCTCCAGAATAACCTTATGGGTCTCGCGGCCAATACCGGATTCCTTGTAGCCGCCGAAGGGTGATCCTTCCGGAATCTGGTTGTATGTATTGACCCACATACGTCCTGTCTCAATGCCGCGGGATACACGGATAGCGCGGTTTAAGTCGCGGGTCCAGACAGCGCCGCCAAGGCCGTAGGCATTGTCGTTGGCCATGCGGATGACCTCGTCCTCATCCCTGAATTTAAGGATACAGGCAACCGGTCCGAAGATTTCCTCCTGGGCAACCCGCATATCATTGGTCACGTCGGCCAGCAGAGTGGGACGCATGAAGCAGCCCTTTGCCAGTTCGCCATCCGTGATACGCTCGCCGCCGCAGATCAGGCGGGCGCCTTCCTGCTTTCCGATTTCCACATAGCTTAAAATCTTTTCCAGCTGGCGCTCGTTAATCTGGCTGCCCATCTGGGTCTCAGGATCCCATGATACACCTACCTTTACATTGTTAAATGCCTTTACAGCGTCCTCAAGGAACTTATCGTAGATATCCTCATGTACGAATACACGGGAGCCAGCACAGCATACCTGGCCCTGATTGAACAGGATGCCCAGCTGGAGGCCGTCGATGGCCTGCTCCCAGTTGCAGTCCGGGAAGAAGATATTAGCGGATTTTCCGCCTAATTCCAGGGTGGCCGGGATGAGCCGGTCCGCCGCTGCCAGAGCTACCTGACGTCCTACCTCGGTGGAGCCGGTAAATGCCAGTTTTCTGAATCCCTTGTGGTCAAGCATATACTGGCCTGACTTAGATCCGGATCCGGTAATCACGTTGAATACGCCCTTTGGAATAACATCCTGTACTAATCTGGCAAATTCCAGGACGGAAAGGGATGTGTCGCTGGATGGCTTGAATACTGTACAGCAGCCGGCTGCCAGAACCGGAGCCAGTTTCCATGCGGCCATAAGGAATGGGAAGTTCCAGGGGACAATCTGTCCTACAACACCAATTGGTTCACGTAAAATCAGGGAAAGGAACTGCTCATCCAGAATATTGGCGCTGCCTTCCTCGGCCATGATGCAGCCTGCAAAGTAGCGGAAGTGCTTTGCGCTTAACGGAATGTCGATGGCCATGGTTTCGCGGATTGGTTTGCCGTTGTCCAGTGATTCTACCATAGCCAGGTGCTCTGTATTTGCGTCGATGATGTCTGCGATTTTATTCAGAATGGCAGCGCGTTCACTGGTAGGAACCTTCTTCCAGGTTTCAAATGCTTTCCATGCTTCCCTGACAGCATCATCCACGTCTTCCTTGGTAGCCTGAGCACACTCAGCCAGCTTTTCTCCATTGGCAGGACACTTTGTGGTAAAGAATTCACCGTCAGAAGCGTCACGCCACTGCCCCCCTATAAAAAGCTGGTACCTGTTCTGAAGTTCTGGTTTGTTCATGTAATACCTCCTTGTTTTGTGTTGTTACACTCCTATAAATAAGGCTCATAGAGCCTTGCTTCCGATTACATTAACTACCATATCATTTTCATATAAAAAAAGCAATATTTGTTAAATTGTTTTCATAATAGTTTTTATTTTAACAAATTTTCAGTTATTAATAATTGAAATAAAGAGAAAGTCACGCTATAATGAAAGAAAAAAGTAAAAATCAAGGAGGAAAATTAAAATGGAGCAAAAAAGTCCAGATAAAGTTTGTTATCAATTTATCTGTCCCAGATATCCCAAGTGCGCACGGGCAAGAGGCAGGGGGTGCTGCATTGAGTACCCGGAAGATGAGGCGCAGATGGTACAGGAGGGAGATTGCAGGGCCGAGGATGGATTTCCGCTGTTTGTGGAGGAGCAGTAGGTGTGTCTATATTTATGACGCATTGAACGAAAATATTTGTCTTTATATAAAAAATGAATATGGTAACATTTGCCAAAATTATTTAATTTAAGACAAATATATGTTATAATTTGTACAATATCGGGGGAAGGGGGGAACCTATGCAATACTATGCGCACATCAGTGAGGACAAGACTCGAAAACAGACCGTAAAGGACCATCTCACAGGGACCGCCAGGCGTTCTGAACTGTTTGCAGAAGCGTTCCGGTGCGGAGCATGGGGATACGGATGCGGAGTTCTGCACGATATCGGGAAATATTCCCAGGGATTTAGAAAACGTCTGGAGGGCGGTTCCATTACGGACCACGCCACGGCGGGAGCCCAGGAGATGATGCGGCTGTATGCCGGGTCCAATCCGCTGGCTGCTTACTGCGCCGCTTACTGCATCAGCGGCCACCATTCAGGCCTTCTGGACGGGGGAAGGACCGGAGACACGGCAGGGGAGGCCACGCTTCAGGGAAGGCTTAAAAAGCAGTTAGAGGATTACAGTCCGTATAAAAATGAAGTTGAGATGCCGGATTTTCCCGGGCTGCCGCTGAGACAGATAGGCAAGGGCGGCTTTGGCCTGTCATTTTTTATCAGGATGCTGTTTTCATGCCTTGTGGACGGAGATTATCTGGATACGGAACAATTCATGCTGGGACAGGATGCGGGAAGGGGAGACTATGATTGTATGGATGTCCTTCTCAGGCGTCTGGAAAGCCATGTGGAATCCTGGCTTTCCAATGATGATTTGACATCTGTAAATGGAAGAAGGACGGCTATACTGAAGGCTTGTTTGCAGGCAGGACGCAGGAGGCAGGGACTGTACCAGCTCACGGTACCTACCGGCGGAGGCAAGACCGTGTCCTCCCTTGGGTTTGCCCTGCGCCACGCGGCGGAACATGGTCTTGAACGGATTATTTATGTGATCCCATATACGAGTATCATCGAACAGAACGCCCAGGTATTTAAGGAAATCCTGGGAAAGAAAAATGTCCTGGAAAACCATTGTAATGTAACATATGAGGATAAGGAGAGCGGCAAGGAATTAAAAATGGAGCAGCTGGCCGCAGAAAACTGGGACAAGCCGGTGGTGGTCACTACAAATGTCCGGTTTTTTGAATCTCTCTATGCCTGCAGAAGCTCGGAATGCCGTAAACTGCATAATATTGCCAACAGCGTCATCATATTTGATGAGGCGCAAATGCTTCCGGTGAAATATCTGATGCCGTGTATTCGGGCTATCAGTGAGCTTATATGCAATTATCACTGCACAGCAGTTATCTGTACAGCTACCCAGCCGTCCCTGCAGCCCTTTTTTCCTGCAAAGATGCAGGAACTGAAGGCAGAGGAACTATGTCCGGATGTAAAAGGACAGTATGATTTTTTCAAAAGGACAAAGATACAGCTGGCAGGGCGGATATCCCAGGAACATCTGGTGAAGGAGCTGGAAGGCCGGCAGCAGGTCCTCTGTATCCTGAACAGCAGAAAACGGGTGCAGCGCGTCTGCGATTCCATTGATAGCCGGGGGACGTACCATTTATCTACCTTGATGTATCCAAAACACAGGAAGGAGATTTTGAAGGAGATTCGCAGCCGGCTGTCGTCGGGAGAACCATGCCGGCTTATATCCACCAGCCTGGTGGAAGCAGGCGTGGATTTTGATTTTCCGGCCGTATACAGGGAACTGGCCGGAATTGACAGTGTGATCCAGGCTGCCGGAAGGTGCAACCGGGAGGGAAAGAGGGATCCGGAAGAATGTATGACCCAGGTATTTACGTTGGAGGAAGAGGAGGATATCCATATACCGCGGGAATTGAAACTGCCCATTTCAGTAGCCGGACAGATTGCGCAGAAGTATGAAGATATATCATCGCCGGAGGCCATAGGAGAATATTTCACCAGGCTGTACCGGTATAAAGGGGATGGATTGGACGCAAAGGATGTGGTGGAGCAGTTCGAGCAGGGAAGCCGTTCATTTATGTTTCCATTTGCATCAGCGGCTTCCGGGTTCCGCCTGATTGAGAGCAATACCAGGACCATTTTAATTGATACAGAGCCGGAGGCAGCGCAGATTGCCATGCAAATCCGGCGGGGCGGGCATAGCAGGGAGCTTATCAGGCAGGCCGGACAGTACTGTGTAAATGTTTATGAACATGATTTTGAAGCCCTGAGCGGCGCAGGCCGCCTGGAACAGATAGACCGGGAATTTTATGTTCTGAGGAATAAGGAGCAGTATACAAGGGAGAGGGGGCTTGTGATTGACGTAAGCCGCGGGGAGGCCCTTATGTTTTAAGTCCCTTTTATGAAAATGGCGTATGCCGGAAAGGAGTGAAGCGATGAGCCGAGGAGTACGGGTCCGGCTGTGGGGAGATTACGCCCTCTTCAGCCGTCCTGAGATGAAGGTGGAACGGTGCAGCTATGGAGGCGATCTACTGGCATCCGGGGATGCGGTGGGTGATTGATAAAATCTATGTGAGAAAACCCATCCAGTTTACCAGCATCCGAAGAAATGAGGTAAAGAGCAAGGTATTGGCAGGAAACGCACTGACTGCCGTAAACGGGGGAGGAAAACCGCTGTATATAAGCAGCAAAGGGGAAATCGTACAGAGGGCGTCCATTCTTCTGCGGGATGTGGAATATGTGGTTGAGGCCCATTTTGAGATGACCCCCAAGGCAGTCCCGGGGGATAACGAGGGTAAGTTTAAGGACATTATCATGCGCCGCCTGCGCAGGGGGGAGTGTTATCATCAGCCGTATTTTGGATGCCGGGAATTCCCTGCCCGGTTTGCCCTCTATGAAGAGGAGGAAGTAGACACTGCATATGACGGCACGGAGAGAGATTTGGGATATATGCTGTATGATCTGGATTACTCAGATACTAAGGACATTAAACCCATGTTTTTCAGGGCTGTCATGAAGGATGGTGTTCTGGATGTAAGGAATTGTGAGGTGGTGCGATGATTCTCCAGGCGCTTGTTGAATATTATGAAGCCCTTGAGCGGAAGGAAAAGATAACCAGTCCGGGCTGGTGCAGGGCCAGGGTAGCGTACGGGCTGGATATTTCAGAGCAGGGGGAGCTTTTGGGTGTCATCCCCCTTAAGAAAGAGCAGCAGAACGGCAAAAAGACAGTCTGGGTACCCCAGGACCTTACGGTACCCCAGATGGTTTCCCGTTGTTCCGGTGTATCTGCCAATTTCCTGTGCGACCATTCCGGTTATATGCTGGGAATTGATAATAAGGGAAAACCGGAGAGATCCAGGGAATGTTTTGAGTATGCCAAAAAGAAGCATAAGGACATTCTGGGGAATATCAGCAGTCCCGCAGCCAGGGCGGTGTGCCGCTTTTTTGACTGCTGGGCGCCGGACCGGGCAGCAGAAAACCCATACCTGGTGCCGGAACTGGAGGAGATCATATCTGGTTCTAATCTGGTGTTCATGATAGACGGGGAATATGTCCATAAAGACCCGGATATAATGCAGTGCTGGGAAGAATACAGCCATCAGTCAGGTACCGGACCTGAGGGCGTCTGCCTGGTGACAGGGCGCAGGGAGGAAATCGCCAGGATTCACGGCACCATCAAAGGCGTCAGGGGAGCCCAGCCCTGCGGAGCTGCGCTAGTCTCCTTTAATGAACCTGCCTTTGAATCATACGGCAAGGAACAGAGCTTTAACGCGCCGGTGGGTACATACGCGGCTTATGCCTATACCACGGCGCTCAATTACCTCCTTTCGGACCGGTCTCATGGGACAACCATCGGCGACACGGCCGTGGTTTACTGGTCCGAGGAAGGGGACGAACGGTACCAGAATATATTTGCCTGTGTGTCGGAGCCGACCATGGAGAACCAGGAAATAGTGGATGGGGTATTCAAGAACCTGGCGGAGGGAAAAGCAGTTGTGGCCCAGGATGTTAAAGACAGTCTGGATATGGAAAAGCGGTTTTATATATTAGGGCTGGCACCCAACGCAGCCAGGCTGGCCGTGCGTTTCTTCTATCAGGACAGCTTTGGAAACATATTAAAGCATATAAAAGAACATTATGACAGAATGGAAATAGTCCGTCCGGCAGCCGATGCTGTGGAGTATCTGGGGATATGGCGTATGCTCCAGGAGACGGTCAATAAAAAATCCAGGGATAAAAAGCCGGTTCCCAGTATGTCCGGGGCAGTGTACAGGTCAATTATATCCGGCAGCCGGTATCCGGCGTCCCTGTATCAGGCCGTGCTTGGCAGGATACGGGCGGAGCAGGACGACGGGGACAGCCGTATTTATAAGATAACCAGGGGAAGGGCTGCCATCATCAAGGCATATCTGCTAAAAAATGGAAATATAAGGGAGGAAATAACCATGGCGCTTAATGAAGACAGCAATAATACCGCGTACATCCTGGGAAGGGAATTTGCGGTTCTGGAGGCAATCCAGGAGGAAGCCAATCCGGGGATCAACGCCACCATAAAGGATAAATATTTTAATTCCGCATGCGCCACACCGGCGGCAATTTTTCCCATTTTATTTAAGCTGAAAAACAGCCACATAAAGAAGATGAACAATGGGGCAAAAGAGACATATTACGAAAAAATGCTGTGTGATTTACAGGGAAGGCTGACGGTGGCAGAGGGACAGAGGGCAGCCTGCCCAAGAAGGCTTACCCTGGAGGAACAGGGAATGTTCATATTGGGGTATTATCATCAGACTCAGAAGAGATATGAGAAGAAGATAAAGGAGGAGGCTTAAAATGGCAGAGGTGATTAAGAACAGGTATGAATTCGTGGTATTATTTGACGTGGAGAACGGGAATCCAAACGGCGATCCGGATGCAGGCAATCTGCCGAGGATTGACCCGGAGAGCGGATACGGCATTGTGACGGATGTGTGCTTAAAACGTAAGATACGCAATTATGTGGAAACCCTGAAGGAAGACGAACCCGGGTATAAAATATATATACGTGAGGATGTACCCTTAAACAGAAGCGACAATACCGCGTACATTGAACTTAAGACAGATGAAAAAGGAATCAAGGAACTAAAAAAGAAAGACCCTCAGGTAGACCAGAAAATCCGTGATTTTATGTGCCGTAACTTTTTTGATATCCGGACCTTTGGCGCGGTCATGACAACCTTTGTAAAGGCTGCTTTAAACTGCGGCCAGGTGCGGGGACCTGTTCAGTTAGGCTTTGCCAGGAGTATTGATCCCATTGTAAGCCAGGAAGTGACCATTACCCGTGTGGCCATTACCACAGAAAAGGACGCGGAAAACAAGAGTACGGAAATGGGAAGAAAAAATATCGTTCCCTACGCCCTGTACCGCGCAGAGGGGTACATATCAGCTAATCTGGCCAGAAAATCCACGGGCTTTTCAGAAGAGGATTTGGAACTTTTGTGGGATGCCATCATCAATATGTTTGAAATTGACCATTCCGCAGCCAGGGGAAAAATGGCGGTACGCCGGCTCATTGTGTTTAAACACAGTAAGGAACTGGGAGATTGTCCTGCGTACAAACTCTTTGATGCCGTGGAAGTAAAAAGGAATGAGGATGTGGAGTATCCCAGAAAATACGGGGATTACACGGTTGCCGTCCATAGGGATCAGATTCCGGAGACAGTTGAAGTATCGGAGAAGATATAATGGAATACAGGGAGGATGACTTCCTCATGCTGTCCGGTATCCAGCATTTTATCTTTTGCAGGCGCCAGTGGGCCCTTATACATATTGAACAGCAGTGGAAGGAGAACGAGCATACCATAGTAGGAGAACTGCTCCACAAAAAAGCCCATGACCCATATTTGGCAGAAAAGCGGGGCGATGTCATGATAAGCAGGGCATTGCCCGTGTATTCCAGGAGTATGGGTGTCAGCGGGGAATGCGATATTGTAGAGTTCCACAGGGCGGAGGATGGAATCGGACTACATGGTCACAGGGGTCTGTTCCGGGTATTTCCGGTGGAGTATAAAAAGGGGAGCCCAAAGGAGTCGGAAGCAGATATACTGCAGCTGACGGCCCAGGCCATGTGTCTGGAGGAAATGTTGTCGGCCAGGATTGAGGCAGGGGCGCTGTATTACGGAGAGATTCACCGCAGGAATATGGTGGAGATTACAGATGAACTGCGAAAACGGGTGAGAGATATATTTCAGGAGATGCATGAACTTTATGACAAGGGATACACACCAAGGGTCAGATGGTCAAAGAGCTGTAATGCCTGCTCCATGAAAGATATATGCCTGCCGAAACTGGGGAAAGCATCATCTGTCAGAGATTATATCCGTGGGAAGATTGAGGAGGATGTATGAGGAAGTTATTAAATACCCTGTATGTTACCTCTCCTGACAGTTATCTGTCGCTGGACGGAGAAAATGTGGTAATCTATGACAACGATACGGAACTGGGGCGGATACCTCTCCATAATCTGGAGGCAATTGTTTCTTTTGGGTACAGGGGAATGAGCCCTGCCCTCATGGGCGGATGCGCAGAGCGGGACATATCACTTTGTGTCCTTTCGCCCCAGGGAAGATTTTTGGCACGCGTGACCGGACGTGTGCGGGGAAATGTTCTACTGCGCAGGAAACAGTACCAGGTATCCATGAATCAGGACGCAAGTCTGACCATAGCCAGAAACTGTATCCTTGGAAAAGTATACAATGCCAGATGGGTTCTGGAGAGAGCGGTGAGAGACCATGGACTTCAGATTGACACAGAGAAGGTGAAGGAAGCGGCCGGATTTCTGAAACAATCCCTCAGGCGCATAGAGGAAAGCCGGGACATGGCCCAGCTGCGGGGGTATGAAGGTGAGGATGCAGGCATTTATTTTGGAGTTTTCGACCAGCTCATATTACAGCAGAAAAAGGATTTCTATTTCAAGGGACGGAACAGGCGGCCGCCTTTGGATAATGTGAATGCCATGCTGTCATTTGTGTACACGCTGCTGGCCAATACCGTTGCGTCAGCACTGGAAACAGTTGGCCTGGATCCTTATGTGGGATTTATGCATACGGACCGGCCAGGCCGCCTTTCCCTGGCTCTGGACTTAATGGAGGAGCTGAGACCGGTTCTTGCAGACCGTTTTGTGCTGACCCTGATTAACCAGAAGATGGTAAACAAAAAGGATTTTTCCCGGAAAGAAGACGGCGCTGTCATCATGAGAGACGAGGCGCGGAAGCTTTTGTTGTCAGAATGGCAGAACAAGAAAAAGGAGATGATCACCCATCCATATCTGAATGAGAAGGTGGAATGGGGAATGATTCCATTTGTTCAGGCCATGCTTCTGTCCAGATTTCTGAGAGGTGATATTGATGAATACCCGCCGTTTTTCTGGAAATAGAAAGACATCCGACAGCTGCGGCCGGAGGAGGAAGGTACATGCTGATACTGATTACATATGATGTGAATACGGAAACCGCTGCAGGCAGGACCAGGCTGAGAAAGGTTGCAAAGCAATGCGTTAATTACGGCACCCGCGTCCAGAATTCTGTATTTGAATGTATTTTGGATAATACCCAGCTGATAAAGCTAAAAGCCATACTGACAGATATCATTGATGAGCAGACGGACAGCCTTAGATTTTACAACCTGGGAAATAAACACACTACAAAGGTTGAACATGTTGGGGTGAGTAAAGGGATTAAAGTGGAAGAGCCGCTGATATTCTGACCTGGCTGCGGGCGGTAAGGAGGTTTCAAATAGTTTGGTGCGAACCAGAAGCAAACATGAATTTACGGGGGGATTCGCACCGGAAAAACTGCACAATGAGAACGGTTTTGGATGTGTGCAGGGTAGGTTGGCGGTGATTTGAGGGGGTATGATGTGATTTGATTGTGAAAATGTGATGAAGAATTGTTGGTTTTTTGTGTAGTATTGCTGTCTCCGTCCTCGTGGGCGGAGTGGGTTGAAATTACACCGAATGGGGATGGGAAGGAAGCCGTTACAAGTCTCCGTCCTCGTGGGCGGAGTGGGTTGAAATATAATCCTCATCCTCAAAAATATCATAAATGATGTCTCCGTCCTCGCGGGCGGAGTGGGTTGAAATTCCTCTTGATTTTTGATGGCTGACCTGTGACCATAGTCTCCGTCCTCGCGGGCGGAGTGGCTTTTCCTTTCCGGTCAGTCTCCGCCCTCACAGCGAAGCAAGCTGAGAATCCGCCAAATTCAGGATTACGTTTTGTCAAAACATCATTCCCCTTTTTCTAAGAAAACAGTATAGTTTGAACCATAAACGTTAGCTATAACTAACAACACGCAGCAAAAAAGGTGGGCGAACACCCACCTTTGCCATAAACCTGTTATAGGGTATAAAGAATGCGGGCCTCCCTCACCCTTTCCATGCCCGAATCTCTCTAAGCCCCGGCACCAGCACTTTGGCGCTGGTTTCCAGAATGATCCGTCCTTTTTCAGCTGTGGCGCCTGACGGGTCTCCGCCGATTCCTATGGGTTTGCCGTCTGCTGTTTTCCAGTCCTCGGATACCCAGCCAATGGATACGTTTCCATAAGGCCTCAGTGCCTGATTGTCTTTAAATGCAGTCGGAATTCCTGCCTCTGAGGTATCTAACTTTACCAGGGACGGGTCCACAGCCATGACCATGGAGGTTTCCATCTCGCCTCCATGGAAGTCCCAGATATTACCCTCTGAAATGGTGGCCGTCACATCCGGATGGCTAAAGGCCCCGGATGAAAGAATGAAGGGAGAGATGCCGAACTCACTGCGAAGTTCCCTGCTCAAAACCTGTACAATAGGGGCATTTCCTCCATGGCACACCAGAAAGGCCAGCTTCTTAAAACCGTGGTGTACCAGGCTGGTGCTGATATCATACAGCATATGGTAATAGGTGTCGGGTTTCAATGTGATGGAGCCGCAGAAGTTCCTGTGTTCTGTGCTCAGACCTACGGGGATGACCGGAAATACCAGCATGGGAAAATCTGAATCCTCAGATGCCGGCTCTCCTTCCAACTCCCTGCGTATACAGTCTGTCATGGCTTCTGCGATGATATCGTCCGTGCCCAGAGGCGCCTGGTTTCCGTGCTGCTCCAGCGCGCCCAGGGGAATCAGTACAATGGTTTCATCCTTGTTGACCTGCTCCATCTCTAACCGGGTTAAGTCCCGATAATTTCGTATCATGTGTATATAACCTCCTGATTGTTTTTTAACCCGCATTTCCTCACGCGGTTCTCACAGCCGGATAAACTGCCAGCAGTCTGGTGTACAGCAGATATCCCACAAAGCAGTTAAGCCCAAGCTTAATCAGGTTGAAGGGAATGGTAGCTAAAAAGATGAAGGTGGTCAGATCGCTGATGGCCGGATTGACCGCGGCTACCATGGTAATCACCTGGTTCAGAGGGAGTCCCATGGCCGCTGCATAAAGGGGTAGGGTGATAAATGCATTGCAGAAACAGGCGAACAGAGTCCGGATGGGGACGCTGACAGCCAATGACGCGATTGCTGCCCGGCGGGTCTTCCCGCCTTTTTTGTAAACTGCCCACATTGGGATTACAAACAATGCAACTCCGATGAGATTGGCAAATTCCCCTACATACATGGAATTGGTGCCTACCGTGATAAGCTTGATAATGATTTTAATGATTTCCACCCAGGCAGCTGAAGCAGGCCCCATGAGGAACAGGGCAATAATGGACGGAACATCGCTGAAGTCAATCTTGTAAAAGGGCGGCATCATTGGAACGGAAAATTCCAGTGACATGAGGGCGCCGGCTACTGCGGCCAGCATACCGGTGTAAATAAGTTTCTGAATACTCCATTTTGTTTTCATAGCAAATCCTCCTTGATAAGTGCTTTTGATACGGTGGTTCGGCAATGAATGAAGTTCCAGGAAACAAAAAATCTCAGGTTCCGGGGAACCTGAGATTAACTTCATAGTCAATATAAATAAGGGATAACACCCAATATTCATATAAACAAAATTGTCTTCTCTCATCCAGACTATACTGTCGGTTTTGGAATCACACCAAATCAGCCGCATGCAGCGGGTCGCGGACTATACCGCCGGTAGGGAATTACACCCTGCCCCGAAGAACCTATTCATTTGCTTTTCTCTTTTAAAACTATCACAAATAACAATGGATGTCAACTGCAAAAGATGCAGTTTTTTGTTGCTTTTTTCACGATTTTGTTGATAATAGATATAGACGCATGTTTAGGGCATATTCTGACATATAAAAGGCATATTTGACAGGGGAATCGACTTCCGATATACTAGAATGAAACGTATCCCGCGTTTTGTCCTGTCAGGGCCCGGTATTATTGCCGGGATTGATGGATTATAAGGGGCAGGACTCAGGCGGGAAAGCAGTAAGGAGGTATGTATGGATTGGCAGACACTGCTTTGCGACGACCGCATCCGCAGTTACAAGAAACAGTCCTCCACGGACCTGCGGACAGAGTTTGAGAAAGATTATCACCGTATTATCGGCAGTGCATCCTTTCGGCGCCTCCAGGATAAGACCCAGGTGTTTCCGCTGGACAGGAGTGATTTCATCCGTACCAGGCTGACTCACTCCCTGGAGGTTTCATCCCTGGCCAAATCCCTGGGACAGAACATATCGGAGAGCATCCGTACTATTATCAAGGATGAAACCTTTACACCGGAGCATAAGGCGGCGGTGTGTGACATTCTTCAGTGTGCCGGATTGATTCACGATATCGGGAATCCCCCTTTTGGCCACTTTGGCGAGACAGCCATTCAGGATTGGTTTAAGAAGAATCTGGAGAGACTTACATTTAAGGGGAGAACCCTGGCGGAGATTCTGGAACCCCAGATGGTACAGGACTTCTGCCATTTTGAGGGAAATACCCAGGCGTTCAGGGTGGTGACAAGGCTTCATTTCCTGGTGGATGAGCACGGCATGAACTTGACAAAAGCTCTCTTGGGAACTATTATCAAGTATCCGGTATCTTCCCTGGAGATTGACAAGGACAGCGGTGATATCCGAACGAAGAAGATGGGATATTTCCACGGCGACAGGGAGAATTTCCAGGATGTGCAGGAGTCTACCGGCACATTGGGAAAAAGGCATCCGTTGGCATTTATATTAGAAGCAGCGGATGATATTGCCTATAAGACGGCGGACATTGAGGATGCGGTTAAGAAGGGCTGTATTTCTTATGAACGCCTTTTGGCTGAGTTAAAGGCGTATAAGGCCGGCAGCCAGACAAACCATTATGTCCAGATTGTGTCATGGCTGGAGGAGAAGTATGAGAAGGCCGTGGGTAAGGGATATGACAGGCCGGACCAGTATGCGGTGCAGAACTGGATTATCAGCGTCCAGGGCCAGATGATTTCAGGCGTTACGGATTGTTTTGCCGGCAACTATGAATCTATTATGGAGGGCACTTATACCAGAGACCTTTTTACAGGTACGGATGTGGAGCTGTTGATGGAAGCGCTGGGGGATATTGCTTTGCGGTATGCGTTCAGCACCAGACCCATCCTGAAACTGGAGATAGCGGCACAGACAATATTTGATTTTCTTTTGGACCGGTTTGTGGATGCTGTGATTCCCTACGACACGGACCTGCCCATGACCCAGGTGCAGAAAAAGCTGGTTTCCCTTATATCTGACAATTATAAGATGATATATTCCATATGCGCCCGGGACAGGGATGAGGAGGAACGGCTGTATCTGCGTCTGCTGCTGGTGACGGATTATATCTGCGGAATGACAGACACATTTGCCAAGGATATGTATCAGGAACTCAATGGCATACGGTAGATGGAGGCCCAATGGATAGCGGGAAAAAATACATGGCCAGGTGGGGATATCTGGCCGCAAGTATCATTGTATTTATAATTGAATTAATTATCGCCCTGTATGTTCACGATCGCATTATCAGACCTTATATAGGGGACATGCTGGTGGTGGTGCTGGTGTACTGTTTTGTCAGGGTGTTCGTACCAAGGGGCATGAAGCGGCTGCCGTTACATGTGTTTCTTTTTGCGGTATGTGTAGAGGTGCTGCAGTATTTCCGTCTGGCAGAGCTGCTGGGGCTGCAGGGGAACGCTGCGGCCAGGATTATCCTGGGTTCTGTTTTTGACTGGAAGGATATTGCCTGTTACGGCGCGGGATGCCTGCTTATACAAATATTTGAAATTCGAAGGAGGGCCTTATGAAAGGTTATCAGTTGAAAATTACCATAAAAGGCAGTAAACCGCCTATATGGAGACGCGTGGTGGTGCCGGAGCAGTTTACGTTTTGCCAGCTCCATCAGGTGATTCAGGAGGCCTTTGGCTGGTATGATTACCATTTGCACGAGTTTGAGTTTAAGAAACTGGGGCTGCTTATAAGGGATCCGGGAGAGGAAGACGATTTGATGGAGTCTTGCAGCTGCGATGTGCTGGAGGAAGGAACACAGATTGGAACGCTCATAAGGGAGAACCCCCGTTTTATATATACCTACGACTTCGGGGATGCATGGGAACACCAGATTCTCATGGAAAAGGAAGTGGAGTATGAATACAGCTATCCCCAGGTGTTAAAGTATAAGGGAGACAATATTCCGGAGGACTGCGGCGGCATAGGCGGTTACTATGACCTGTTGGACCAGCTGGCTGACCCTGAAGCTGAGGAGCATGACTTGATGGAGGAATGGGCCGGCCGGCCGGGAATGGAAGAGTATGATCTGGATAAAGTAAATGCCAATTTAAAGGCACATCCGGCATTCGGACAAGGCGGAGCGGGAGACGGGCAGGAGAATGCAGCTCAGGAACGTGGGGTACAGGAGGATGCGGTACAGGAGGACGCGGCTCAGGAACATGGGGCTCAGGAACATGTGGTACAGGCACATGTATCCCGGAAACATGCAGACCACAAGCAGGTAACCGGCCTCCGGGATACTGAAAGGCCGGAAACACAGAGGACGGCCCCAAGGGTAATCCACAGGCTGGAGGACCTGTTTTCCAGGTTTGAAAAGGCCGAGCTTCTGCGCATTGCCAAGGTTCACCATATTGGGGGATGCGATGAGCTGGGAAAGAATAAGCTGTCCCCGGCTCTGGCTGCAGCCCTGCTGGATTCCCGGCGCATGGGTCAGTTTTTTGGCACCATAAGTGATGAGACCGCGGCAGAGTTTGAGAAGGCCGCAGCAGCCGGAGGAATGGAATACCAGGGGGACCTGGAAGCGCTCCGTTTTCTGCACTACGGCGGTTACTGCGGGTTTACCAGCATGGGCACAGCAGTTGTTCCTTCAGATGTGGCAGAGGCATATGATGAACTGAATACGGAGAAATTCCGGTCTGAGCGTCATTACCGCAGTCAGGTATGGGCTTGCTGTAAGGCGGCAGTATACCTTTACGGCGCCGCTGACGCAGGTCAGGTGGAGACAATCTGCAAGGCAGTTGGCTGTGAGGCAGATGCAGGGGAAATCACCCGCCTTTGCCGTGAGATGAAAGGGGTCTGGACTGATTTTGCTTATTGGGACGGCCGGTTGATTGACTGGGATCTGGTTCAGGCAGATGCCTATAAAGATGTCTTGAATTATCAGAAGGGCAAGGAGTTTTATATACCTTCTGCCGCCCAGGTAAAGGAGATTGCCAGAACCGGAGCAGTGGAGATTAAGAGGCATATCCGTCCGCTGAAGGCATTTTTCCTGGCCATGGTTGGCTGCGATGAGGAGACTGCTCAGGAGGCAGCGTCCTCCATCCATCACCACATAAGGCTTGGGACAACGCCAAAAGCAGTGGAAGACATCATGGAGCATTTCGGACTGAACCTGGATTCCCAGGAAAAGATGAATGGATTTGATGAAATCATGGAACAGGTATGGAAGGAAACCAGGACGGTTGGAAGCTGTGGTTATAACCGGGTGGAGCTGGACGCCAAGACAGCCCGCATTGACCCGGATGCGCCCTGTCCCTGCGGCAGCGGTAAGCGTTACCGCCAGTGCTGTGGCCGTAAATAGGAAGCGGAGGTGGAATACAGCCATGTTTGAGCGTGTGGATTACAGAGTGGAACGGATTGATGGGGATTACGCTTATCTGAAGCGCACGGATGTTTTGGATGACGATGAGAAATGCGTGGCCAGGGCTCTTCTGCCTGGTGATATCAATGAGGGCAGCAGGCTGGCGTATGAGATGCTGGAGTATACGCTTTTGTGACATGCCAAAGAGGCCCAGGCGATATGAATAAGAGGCAGTATGGATAAGAAAACAGAGCGTCTGGTCAATGTGGCCAGAATGTATTATGAGCAGGACAGGACCCAGAGTGAGATTGCGGACAGATACGGTATATCCCGTCCCATGGTCAGCAAGCTTTTGAAGGAAGCGCGGGACCGGGGCATTGTCACCATCCGGATAAATGCACCCAAGGGGGAATCCGGCGGCGCGCCGTCACTCATGGAACTGGTGGGACGCTGCTTTGGGATTTATGACGGTGTGGCTGTACCCGGAGGGCCAAATGACCAGACTACCAATGAGGCTGTGGCAGAGGCGGCCATCTCTTATCTGTCAGAGCTGGGAGGCGCCAGCCTGGGCATTGGATGGGGCCATATCATAGGGGATGTTGTAAAGCATATGGAGCAGAAGGCGAAGCTGGTGCCCATAGGAACATTTGTCTGCCCGCTCATAGGAAACGGCGGCGTGGGGCTTAAGAATTACCACTCCAATGAACTGGTGCGTTCCATTGCGGAGCACAGCGGGGCCCAGCCCAGATTTATCTATTCACCGGCCTGCGTGCTTTCTGAGCAGGAGCTGAAACTGACCAGAGAGCTGGACAGCTACCATGAGATATATCATATCTGGGAAAAACTGGATGTGGCGCTGGTCAATATCGGGAATTTTCCTTCGGTACCGGATTTTGCTTCGGAGGCCAGATATGGAGACCTGCTCATAAGGCAGAAGGCAGTGGGGCGGATCCTGAATTATTTTATGGACAGCCAGGGACATATCATCCGGTCAGATACGGATTACGCCATTCAGATTCCACTGGAGCTTCTGACCAGGACAAGGCATGTGGTGGGTATCTGTTCTGCCAATACCAGCCCAAAGGCATTCAGGGCAGCCTTAAAAACCGGTTACCTGAAACATTTTATTGCACCGGAGCATGTGGTCAGGGAAGCGTTAGAATAATATCTGGTTACATACGTAACCATAAATGCGCAGTTTGCTAAAGGGACTGCGCATTTTTTGTGCATTAGGGCAAAAAATAAAGATGGGAGCGATGAATAATTGACAAAGGAACTAACAAATGTTAATCTAAAATCATGAGTAATTTGGGGAAAATGCATGAGAGGAGGTTACATATGTTACTTTCAAAACCGGAAATTACAAAAATGTTCAGAAAAGCCGCCCAGGTCTGGAATGAGAACAAGGATTATCTCAGCGAAATTGATTCCAGATTCGGCGACGGGGACCACGGCGTTACCATTGGAAAGATTGCCGGTCTGATTGAGAAGAGCCTGGATGGCTGGGATGACGATGACGTGGAGACATTTCTGGAGGACCTGGGAGACAATACCATGGAGATTGGAGGAGGAAGCGCAGGTCCATTATACGGAACCATGATTGGAGGGCTGTCAGGTCCACTGGAAGGGAATAAACCCATTGATGCAGGGACTCTGAAGGAAATGTTTACGGAATGCCTGTCGGCCATGGAAGACATCACTAACGCAGGCGTGGGGGACAAGACCATGATGGATGCCCTGATTCCTGCTGTGGAAGCAGCCCAGAACGCAAAGGACGATGTGATGGCTGTGCTGGAGGCGGCCAAGGAGGCAGCGGCCAGGGGCGCAAAGGAAAGCGAACAGTATGTGTCCAAGTATGGCAGGGCGAGAAGCTATAAGGAGAAGACCATCGGCACCCCGGACGCGGGTGCGGTGAGCACGTCCCTGTTTTTTGCAGGACTTTGTGACGGACTGAAGTAGACGGTTACAGAAGTGGACGGTAACGGAAGTAGAAGGTAACGGAAGTGGACGGCATACGGAAGTGAATGGAATACGGATGCGGTCAATAAAATAAAGTTGGGAGAGGTAAAAATTATGAAGATGAAGAAATTTATAAACAATCCTGAGAATCTGACGCCGGAGCTGTTAGAAGGTTTTGCCGAGGCACACAAGGAGCTGGTGACCCTGGGTGAAAACCGCATGATCATTAACAATAAGCTGGCTGAAGCCGATAGGGTTACTATAGTGACTCAGGGCGGCTCCGGCCATGAGCCGGCTATCAGCGGATTTGTGGGAGAAGGAATGGTGGATATCTCCGTGGTGGGAGATGTATTCGCGGCTCCCGGACCTCAGGCCTGCCTGGATGCCATAAAGCTGGCAGACAAGGGCAAGGGCGTTCTCTACATAGTCTTAAACCATGCAGGCGATATGCTTACCGGCAACCTGACCATGAAGAAATGCGCAAAGGAAGGATTAAATGTGGTCAAGGTAGTGACACAGGAGGATATTGCCAATGCGCCCCGCTCCAACGCCGATGACAGGAGAGGCCTGGTGGGATGTATCCCCACCTATAAGATAGCAGGAGCAGCGGCTGCTGAGGGAAAGAGCCTGGAGGAAGTGGCTGCCATTGCGCAGCGGTTTGCAGATAACATGGCTACCCTGGCCGTAGCTGTGTCAGGAGCGACCCATCCGGCAACAGGAAGCCTGCTTGCGGATCTGGGCGAGGATGAAATGGAAATCGGCATGGGGCAGCACGGAGAGGGCGGCGGCGGACGCCAGACCATGAAGTCAGCCGATGAAACAGCCAAGATCATGCTGGACGGCCTTCTGGCTGACCTGGATATCAGGGAAGGCGAGAAAATCATGCTGATTCTCAACGGAACCGGCGCCACCACACTGATGGAGCTGTTCATCATTTACCGCAGGTGCGTATCCTACCTGAAGGAGAAGAACATTGAGATTGTGGCCAATTATGTGGGCGAGCTCCTCACCGTACAGGAGCAGGCCGGCTTCCAGATGTTCATGGCAAGGATGGACGATGAGCTTCTGCACTACTGGAATGCACCGTGCAATACGCCGTATATGAAGAAATAAGAGGGTGTCTAAGAACGTACTGGTGTCACAAGGAAAAATCAGTTTGAGAGAAAGATGAGGAGGATATGGGTCATGGCGGCAGAATATATGCATATAGGAATCCCGGTCCTAAATAAAAAAGAGGGAATGACATATAACGAGGACATGAAGTTCTGGGTAAGCAATGTGGATGACTATGATTTTAAGATAGAGTACCTGAAATTCGAGGAGGGAACACCCTTCCCGGAGATTCTTTCCAAGCAGCCCCATGTGGCTTACAGGGTGGACGATTTAGACCACTATGCCTCCCAGGCTCAGAGGATCATATTCGGGCCGGCTGACTGCGGCCCTGGCGTGCGCCTGGCATTTGTAATCTGGGATGATGCCATCGTTGAACTCTATGAGGAAAAGTAAGGAGAATGCCGGATGTTAGTAAATATGAACCATGTTCTGCGGTATGCGGAAGAAAAGCAATGCTGTATAGGTGCCTTTGACACGCCGAATCTGGAAATTCTTATGGCGGTTATACGGGCGGCAGAGAAACGTGAAGAACCAGTTATTATCCAGCACGCGCAACTTCATGAGTGCGAGATGCCTATTCATATCATCGGCCCCATTATGGTGCGTATGGCGAAGGAGGCCAAGGTTCCTGTCTGCGTCATGCTGGACCATGGCGAGGACCTGGACTATGTGAGAAAAGCCCTGGATTTAGGTTTTTCCGCTGTCATGTACGACGGATCCTCCCTTGCTTATGAGGAAAACGTGGCAATGACCAGGGAAGTAGTGGCCATGGCAAAAGCCTGCAACGCGGACGTGGAGGCTGAGATAGGCATTGTCACGGGACACGAGGGAAAAACCTTTGCCATTAATGATGTAAGCGACGCGTATACAGACCCTGAGCTGGCAGCCAGGTATGTAAAAGATACGGGCATAGATGCCCTGGCAGCATCGGTGGGAACCGTCCACGGATTCTATGCCACCAAGCCAAAGCTGGATTTTGACCGGATTGTGAAAATCAAGGAATTGACAGGGCTTCCGCTGGTTATGCACGGAGGGTCCGGCATCAGCGTAGCGGATACCCAGAGGGCGATCCGCTGCGGTATCCGTAAAATCAACTATTTCTCCTATATGTCCAACGCGGGCGTGAAGGCAGTGAAGAAACTGCTGGAGGAGAAGGAAGTCAAATACTTCCATGATTTGGCTAACGCGGCAGTGAATGCAATGGAGCAGGATGTGCTGAATGCCATGTCTATGTTTGTGTTAGAGTAGGTTTGAGATAAGAGAGCTGTTTTTGTTCCGGCGGGTCATGTGATGACGTGTCTGGGCGGGCAGCTCTTTTTTGATGTCCAAATGAATGCTTTATTATGCCTTGTTGAAATGATTTTTTATGGATAATGAGCAAATTCATCTTGTATTTTATATGATGTTATGATATGTTATACATAACAATATATAACGTCAAGGAGGAGCTGTTATGTTTAATTTTGATGAGGCAAAGGTTCTGCAGGAGCACAAAAACGGACTCAGCATTGTGGGAGCAACAGAAAAAGCAGTAGATGAGGTGGTAAAGAGAGGATATAAAAATATCTTCTATATCGGAATCGGGGGAACCGTACTCTATGCCAACCAGATGGCCCACATCGTAAGGGAAGAAGGTTCTACCATCCCGCTGTTCATCGAAAACGCAGCGGACTTCTGTGTGGTGGACAATCCCCATTTTTCCAAAGATTCCGTGGCAGTTATCGAGAGTATTTCCGGTGATACAAAGGAAGTGGTGGCAGCGGTGGATAAGGCCCACGAAATCGGAGCAACGGTTATAGGGTATGTGGAGAAGGAAGGTAGTCCGCTCTATGAAAAATCAGATTATCTTATAACCACCACAGGCGGCGGATATTATTTCTGGTATACCGTGACCCTGCGCTTCATGTATCATGCAGGCCAGTTTCCACGGTATGAGAAGTTTTTTGAAGAACTTAAGAATATGCCGGAGAATGTGGTGGAGATTTATAAGAAGGCGGATGAAAAAGCAGCAGAATATGCAAGGGCCTATCAGGATGAGCCCATCCAGTATCTGGTTGGTTCCGGCAATCTGGAGGACTGGGCTGTCTGCTATGGCATGTGTATCATGGAAGAAATGCAGTGGATGCGCACAAGGCCCATATCGGCCTCTAATTTCTTCCACGGGACATTGGAGGTTATTGACAGGGATACCTCTGTAATTTTAATTAAGGGTGAGGATAAAACCCGTCCGCTTATGGACCGGGTGGAAAATTTTGTCCACAAGATCAGCGCCAAGGTGACTGTGTTTGACAGCAAGGAGTTTGAGCTTAAGGGGATCAGCGACGAGTTCAGGGGAATGCTCTGCCCGATTATGATGCGCTCTGCGTTCCAGAGGGTGTCCACGCATTTGGAGTATAACAGGCGGCATCCTTTGGCTATCAGGAGGTATTATAGGAGGTTGGATTACTAGTGTGGCTAATACCTGTTGGTGTTGGAGCAGTAGATACCAAGATGTAGTAAATTCAAGGGTAAAGGGACATTTGTTACGGTTGCGCTAATACTTTCCCAATGGTATACTAAAAATATAAATGGTTATGTATCGTATAATGATGTTACAAACATAAATGATGGAGGCAAAATCATGGGAAAACTGAACAAGGAATCAAGCGTCCCTCTGTATCAGCAGTTGATGGAGGTAATCCAGAATCAGATACTTAATGGAGAATTGAAAGAAAATGACAGGATTCCGACTGAGATAGAATTGAGCAGGGAATATGATGTCAGCAGGATTACTGTACGTAAGGCTGTGGAATTATTAGTAGAAGAAGAAATTCTGATTAAAAGGCAGGGGATAGGCACATTTATCTCTCAGAAAAAGCTCTGCCGCAATATTAATGGTTTTATGGGATTTACTCAAAGCTGTATGGCTGAAGGAAATGTGGCTGGCGCGCAGCTTGTCTCGGCGGAACTGGCAGAGGCTACTGTGGTGGATGCTGAAGAATTAAAAATACAGGAACATGAAAAAATTATAAAGATTGTGCGTGTGCGTACCTGTGATGGAGTGCCTGTCATGTTGGAGGAAAACCATTTTCCAGCTAGGTTTGCATATCTTTTAAGCCATGACTTAACAGGGTCATTGTATCAGATACTGGCAGAAAATGGTACTGTTATGGATAATGGAGTTAAGAGAATCGGGATATGCCAGGCAAATGAACAGGAACAGCAATATCTTGGAGTCCCTCTTAATAAGCCGCTTCTCTCAGTAAAGGACGTCAGCTATGACAGAGAAGGGAATCCTGTACATAATTGTAAGAACGTAATCAATCCGGATCGATATAAAATGACGGTTATGGTAAACGCCTAAGAAAGGGAATCAATGTTATGATAACAATTAGAAAAAATCAGATATCAGTTATGAATATTCAGTATGGTTATTATCCACTGGAAAAATTTTTGGATGACGCTGTTATGGCTGAGGTAAATCATATAGAGCTCTGGGGGGCGGCTCCACATTTCCACTTGGAGGATATGACATACAAAGATGTGTGTCATATCAGACATCAGATAGAGAGGCGAGGGTTGGATTTAGTGTGCTACACCCCTGAGCAGTGCATCTATCCGATTAATCTGGCTGGTGAGACTCAAGCACAGAGGACACGAAGCCTCCAGTTTTTTGAGGATAATTTACGGGCTGCTTCAGAATTGGGAACAAACAAGATGTTGGTTACTACCGGTTGGGGATACATGGATGACAGCAATAAAGAAGAGGCTTGGAAATATGCCAGGGAAGGCCTCATGTCTTTGGGAGATATGGCTGCAGATTATCACATGACCCTTGCTCTGGAAGTCTTAAGAAGAGATGAAAGTAATTTGGTATACAATCTTTCAACACTGAAAAAAATGATGGACGAGTTAAACCATCCTAATATAGGGGCTATGATAGATACTATCCCTATGGCATTAGCTGGAGAGCATCCGGAGGATTACTTAAAAACGTTTGGAGAACGATTGGTTCATGTGCACTTTATTGATGGGGCGCCTAGGGGGCATCTGGCATGGGGGGATGGGTGCCTTGATATGAAAGATTATTTGGAGGAGTTTTCGCGTTATTCATATAACGGCTTTTTGTCATTGGAGATTACGGATGGAAGATATCGGATGGAACCAACAGCCTCTATACTACAAAGTGTCAAGAGGTTATATGACGTATTGATATGAGGAATGGAATTACAATATGGGTATAAATAAATTGGGTTTCCTGTTGTTTTTAAGCAGGAATCCTTTTTTTTTAGGCTCTTTGTCAATAGTTGGGGTGGGATTTGTTAAAATCCCGCCCCAATTCTATGA
>OKHM01000216.1_pt1 | contig 33667 bp, 27 predicted proteins | sample 1612121 | NCBI WGS metagenome assembly OKHM01 (sample SAMN04436777, study PRJEB24849) | human gut metagenome | biome: human gut; feature: NICU; material: stool | host: Homo sapiens | place: USA: Saint Louis, MO | collected 2011-03-27
CCTGTTAGTGAATTTTGTTCTCGCAATAGTTGGTGGTGTAACCTCAGGAGGACGTGGCGGATCTGTTCAGGTTATAATTGCCTTTATAATGGCTTATCTCGTTTTGTATCAGAGAAAGTTTGAATGGAAAAAGAGCATTCCGTTTAAAACAATATTGTTTGTCGTCATTGCCTGTGTGGGTATAGTCGCACTTTTCTGCGCATCTGTTACGTGGGTAGGGCGGTATGAAGTACATTTGTTTGGTCGGTACATTGCAAATTACTGCGGTGCACAGATCTTTAACTTGAATTATTGGCTTAATAATAACCCAGAATTCTCCAGATTTTTTGGACAGCAAACGTTCTATCCAATCATAGAAAAGTTTGCCAGCATACTGGGTATCTCAGAGTGGGCTGATTATCACGTTGGAGTTGACAGTGTATACGCGGCTGGATACAGCACAGGAAATGTTTTTACAACATTTTATTCATACATAATGGACTGTGGATATGTTGGCATAGTTATAATGCCGATTATATTTGGGATATTTTCACAGATGGTATATAAGTTTGCAAGGAAATCACCGTCAAAGTATCCGATTAATGCTGGTATGATTTTCTATTGTATGATTGCGTACAGTATTGCGTTTTCATTCTTTGGTGATAAATTTGGAAGTTTGGTATTCACCTTTAATATGATGAAGAGAATCATAATTTTGATAGTACTTAGCTTCTTCTTGTACTATTTCGACATACGTGGGCTGAAGATAGTGATAAGAAAATCGGATGTATTAAGCAGAATTCGCATAAAAATGTGATTTATTTGTAGAGTATTTTGCGCGCGAGGATTTGTGGATGAAACAAATTGGAATTATGACATATCATGCGGCACATAATTTTGGCTCCGTGTTGCAAGCATATGCCACACAAAAGCTTTTAAATGAACTTGGATATTCAAATGAAATTATAAACTATAGACTTCCAAACCAAAAAGAATATTACAATAAATTATATTCTACAAGATTTGGATACAAGGAATTCTTGAGACGATTGATTCGTTTTCACGAGACTGATAGCCGGAAATTACGCATAGATAAGTTTGAGGATTTTATACACCGCAAGCTAGTACTTACAGAAACAGAATATAACAATTATTTGGAACTACGTAATGCGAATTTTTCATACCCGGTTCTTTTGGCAGGGAGTGATCAGATATGGAATGAGCATTGCAGGGCGGAATATTGGACCGAGCCGAGAGAGTCAATTCTTGGCTATTATTTGGCGATTGGTAATGCTGCTGCTGCGAGGATATCTTTTTCATCTAGCTTCGGTGGAATGAAGAAGGACGAGATTGAAAAATATCTGAATTATCTTGAGAAATTTCAGTCTATATCTATTCGTGAATCAGAGGGAGCGGAGTTACTTTCATCAATGCTTGGAAGAACTGTATATAATACATTAGACCCTACACTAATGCTTAATTCTGAGGGATGGAAACTGGATGGAACTTATAGTGTAGACGAAGATTATATCTTTGTGTACACATTGAACAGGTTCAAGGCAGCAAATGAGTTTGTAAAGAACGCTAAAGATCTGGCTAAAAAGTTAGGTAAAAAGGTGGTCTGTGTTTCTCCATTGAGCAATATTCTTGATAAGGATATCGAAACGCATGCGGATTTTGGACCGCTTGATTTTCTGTCATACATACGATGTGCATCATTAGTTATTACAGATTCTTTTCATGGCACGGCGTTTTCTGTAAATTTTCGAGTTCCTTTTTACAACATTGGGAAAGGACAGGATTCGAGAAAAGTTCAGTTATTAAAGAAGCTTGGGCTAGAGAGCCGTATTTGTGGAAATTTTGAAGAACTGATATACTTAAATGATTGCGCGTGTGAATTTGACGAAGCTACAAAACGACTAAATGAGGAGAGATATAAAACCAGACAGTATTTAGCTACAACGCTTAGGGAGGTATTGCCACTTGATTAATATATGTGATACAAGCGTGTGCACCGGCTGCGCAATGTGTGCTTCGGTATGCAGAAAAAATGCAATTACAATGGTTGAGAGTCCTGAAGGATTTCTTTATCCGTATATTGATGTCGATAAGTGCGTTGAATGTCATGAATGCGAAAAGAAATGTCCGGCCATCCTCTGTGCAGTACGGAATCCGGAATCGGATTTTTATATGGGCTGGCACAAAGATAAAGATGTCCTCTTGTCTAGTTCTTCTGGAGGCATATTTACTGCTATAGCAGACTATATTTTTGATAACGGAGGAGTGGTATTTGGTGTAGTTAGGGATCCTGAAATAAACCGAGTATACCACACTTATACTGAATGCAGGGATAATTTGGATCCGTTTCGACTGAGTAAATATTATCAGAGTGAGGTTGGAGAAATATATAAAACTATTGCAAGCTTTTTGAAAAAAGGAAGATTGGTATTATTTACTGGGTCAGCATGTCAAATCGCTGGGTTATATTCTTATCTAAACAATAAAAGATTTGAAAACCTGATTACTATGGATGTTTTATGTCATGGTGTTGCGAGTAAAAAGGTGATTGATTCATATATTGAAAGTCAGGAAAAAAGATATCATAAGAAGATCTCAAATCTTTTCTTTCGTACCAAGGAAGAAAAGAACGGATGGTGCAGGGGGGGGGGGCTAAAATGAAACTAGAATTCGCTGACGGCACCTCTCATCTGTCTGAAGGGCCTTATGACACCTATATGCTTGGCTTCAATAATAATTTCTTCCTTCGAGAATCTTGTTACAAATGTAAATACTGTGGGACAGAACGAGTTGCTGATATTACAGTCGCTGATTATTGGCGATGCAATGATAATCGAATTCCCGAGGAACAGATGAGGCTTGGAGTTTCCTTGATTTTGACAAATTCTGTAAAAGGGAAAGAAATTCTCTCCCATATAGAAAAAGATTGTGTAATATACAGCATTAATCCAAAGGATGCCATTCCCGGTAACAGAGCTCTTAGCAAACCTCAGATACGACCAGTAGTCAGAGATACTTTTTTCCAACAGATGGACAAATACGGGTATCGAGGAGCAATCGAACGTCAGTTTAAAAAGAGGTTTCTTAAATACAATTTAAAGTGTTTTATTCGAAAGGTTATTCCTAAAAGGGTGGTTGCAAGGATTCTTAAAAATCCGTAATGCTGTCTTATATAAATATATGTCCAATGGATTGTCCATATGTCATTGATGAGGGAGAGACTTTGGTGGGGGATTTTCTTATATGAAGACGCAGAGTATCAAGAAAAACTATATTTTAAATACTGCTTATCAAGTGTTGACATTAATAACACCGTTGATTACTGCTCCTTATATTTCACGGATTTTAGGACCAGAACGCGTAGGAATATATAGCTATACTGCCTCAGTCGTGGCATTTTTTACAATGTTTGCAGTATTGGGAACAACAACTTACGGACAGCGAGCTATAGCACAATGTAGGGATGATAGGGAGAAGAGAAGCCGTACTTTTTGGGAAATTGAGGCAATCAGCATTATCTCAACGATTATCTGCATTGTGGCATGGATTGCTCTCATACTGGTATCAACTGACTATAAGCTATATTTTATAATCCTGTCGGTAGAGCTCCTTGCTGCTGGATTTGATATTATTTGGTATTACAGTGGACTAGAAAGATTTGATGCAATAGTTGCGAGGAATGTTGCTATTAAATTCAGCAGCGTCCTTTTGCTGTTCGTGCTAGTAAAAAATGAAAATGATCTCTGGAAATACATAGCAATTCTTTCTGTCAGCAAGTTTGCCGGTAATATTTCTATGTGGTTTCCTTTGCGAAAAACGGTTGACAGAGTTGATTTGCAAGCTCTTAAAATTGGGCCGCATTTTAAACAGACATTAGTTTATTTTATTCCCACAGCAGCAGCCTCGATATATTCATATCTTGATAAAGTTATGTTGGAGATGTTTACTGATACCACAGCAGAAAATGGATTTTATGAACAGGCCAATAAAATAATAAAACTTTGCTACACAGTTACTATTTCACTCAATACCGTAATGTCCGCCAGGATGTCATACCTTTTCTCAGCGGAACGTTTTGATGAGATACGGGAGAAATTGGAAAATGCTTTAGCGTTTATGGTTACGTTGAGTATTCCAATGGTCTTTGGTATCGCAGGAATCGCTAACAATTTTGTGCCGTGGTTTTTTGGAGATGGGTATGACAAGGTAATCATTCTTCTGGTGATAGAAAGCTCATTGGTTTTGATTCTGAGCATGCATAATTTTTTGTCTGCTCAGTATTTAATTCCATCCGGACAAAGAGTGCGTAGCACAACTGGCGTCATAGTAGGAGCAGTGACAAATTTCGTTTTTAATTTGATTTTGATACCCAAATTTCAGTCGGTTGGAGCAATTGTTGCAACTCTTATAGGTGAAAGTTCAATATGCATCTGCTACTTCTATATGAGTAAGGAATATGTGCCGATTTCTATGTTTCTAAGGTATCTTCCAAAGCAAATTGTATCTGCGGCTGCGATGCTAGTGATTGTTTTGCTTATTGGTCAAGGGCACAGCGGAAGCATTTTGATTACTATTATACAAATTGCTGTAGGGGCTGCGGTGTATGGAGTAGCGTTGCTTCTACTAAGAGAGAAGCTTGTAATCAGCATGCTCAAGCAGATGCTAGGCAAGCTGAAGAGACTACATTAGATTTAATCCAGAACCAAATAAGAAAGAGGTAAATTGATGAAAGATGTATACACTATATCAAATGAAGAATCTCAGCGCATAGAAATTATGAAGGTGATTATGTGCTTCGGTGTGTGCTTCGTCCATTCATACTCCGACAGATTCGCCGGTCTGGATTGCTGTGGGGAGGGGGGGGGGGTCAAAGCTGATATCTGCTCTTACTTATTTTATGAGTAAGATCGTCTGTGACAGTGCGGTACCGACTTATTTTCTGGTTTCGTCCATGTTATTTTATCGCTCGATGAAGTACACTTGGAAGCAGAATATGGTCAAGAAGATCAGGAGCCTGTTGGTTCCGTATGTGATCTTCAATACTTTGTGGATCCTGATGATGATGATGCGGATCGTGCTTTTGGATTCTCCCGCAAGCAGTATTCCGGATTATTTCAGTTATTCCGTGTTCGACTGGCTGAATGCACATCTGGGATTGGTAGGCGAATGCAAGCCGGAGTTATCGCTGCTGTGGTTTTTAAGAGATCTGTTCCTGCTGAATATTCTGGCATCAGTAATCAAGTGGCTGATCGACAGGTTGCCGAAGGTGATGATGATCTTCAATCTGATCATTTGGTTCGGGTGTATATCAACATATGGTGAGAACACATATACGCTCTACGGACTTCATACATATGCACTTGTACTCTGGATCTTCGGATATTATATCGTTAAATATGATATCCATATGAAAGTTATGGATAGAGTGAATGTCTGGGCGGCAACGCTGGCATTTGTCGTAGCGGCAATCTTGGATTTTGTGATCAGATGGACACTGTTCCACAGACTATTTATCCTTGTTGCAGTTCTTTATGTCGTAAAGATATCCAAGTTCCTTGTTCCTGAGGGAAAGATGATGAGGTTGCTGGCACCAACAACGTTCTTTATTTACCTGACGCATAGGTTTATATATACGATTATCGGTTTTTTCTATGAAAATACCGTGCTGACATACAGCATCATGTATTTCATAAAACCGATGATAGGGGTATTGTGCGGAATGTTAGGGTATTACATACTGAAACGAATCTGCCCCGGATTGTTAGGAATATTGGTAGGAGACAGAGTGACGAAGTGCGAAAGGAGCGCGGGGAATATATAGGATTTGAAAAGAGGTTAATTCAATTCATTATGTACGACTATCTAGTGTACTGACCGAGTTATATTCAGCTAAATAATGATTCTATAAAATACCATTCCGTGATATACTAAAAAGAATCGGCGGTGGTGGCTATGGCAAGACCTAAAACATATATCATTAAGCTCACAGATGGCAAGAGAGATACACTATACAAAATAATTAGTGACAAGAAAAACTGTAAGACTGCTATAAAACGATGCCAGATATTGCTTGAACTGGATGAGGTTCACGGGACGGGGCTTACTCACTCCCAGCTTGCACACAGATATGCTGTCTGCCCCACTACCATAACAAATGTTATCCAGTCTTATGTCAAAAATGGTATAAAAGATATCATCCGGTACAACATCAGTCCAAATTCCAGCGCTGCATTATGAAAGATGGACGTACGTACTGAGGCACGCATCATCCAGATGGCCTGTGATCCAGCCCCAGAGGGGCATTCACGCTTGATAATCCGGCTCCTGGAGGAAAAAGCCCGCATTGAGCTTAATGTTCCAGTAAAAAGGAAAACCATATGCCAGACTTAAAAAAATGAACTTCGACCTCACAAAAATGCCTACTGGTGCATTCCGCTAAAGGGAAATGCAGAATTAGTATCTTGTATGGAAGATATCCTGGACCTTTATGAACTGCCCTACAACCCAGATATTACTGTATTATGCATGGATGAAAAGCCATACCAGCTGCTGGGGGAAACCAGGGATCCATTACACATGCGTTCAGGGGATACCCGGAAGATTGATTATGAATATATCAGGAACGGCACCTGCAGCATATTTGTATTCGTGGAACCGCTGGGAGGTGTGCGCCATGTCAGCGTCCGGAAACACTGTACAGCTGTTGACTGGGCTGATGAGATCCGATATCTGGTAGATGTCAGCTATCCTGACCGCGATAATATCATACTCGTCATGTATAATCTAAATACCCATGCCATTTCATCCCTGTATAGGGCATTCCCTGCCCCGGAAGCCCGAAGAATTGCCAAAAGACTGGAAATTCATTATACCCCAAAACATGGGAGTTGGTTGGACATTGCCGAAATAGAGCTTAACGTAATGGCTCGCCAATGTCTGTCTCGTAGGATTAAGGAGATAATTTTGCTCCGCCAGGAACTGGCAGCATGGGAAAGTGACCGTAATAAGCACACTTCATATATCCAATGGCAGTTCACTACTGACAATGCTAGAATTAAACTGATATAGCTCTATCTCAGGTTTGGCTTATCCTGAGAAAAGTGATTTGACTGAATATAAACTGGTCAATACACTAGCTATATGTCAGTTTTTTGGGAAAACACGCATGGGGACCGAAGAAAATTTCTGGCAATGGTCGGATACCACCACGTTTACTCCGGAGTGGGAGCGAGTTTACATTTGGTATGACCGCTCCCAGTGGACATAAGGAGTTAAAAAAGCATGGGAGAATCTGATATGAAAAAAATGCCGATAATTACTTGACAGTAATAAGTCTAAAATTTTACCTATATAAAGAAATACACTTCTTTAATCTTGTGATAAAATACATTTATATAAAGGCAAAGGAACATATCTTTCCCAATTTCCCAGACCATGTCTAAAAGGAGCCGACCTCTTGAATTCGCTATTTCCTAAAACCATTCATTACATTTTTCAGGATATATTTAAAGAAATGCAATATCTTCCCTTAGCTTTTTTATTGGGTATTCTGTTATATCTGATAACTATTTTATGTATACGTCGTTACAAAAAACCTATATGCAGCACCCTATTCACTAGCTACCTTATAATGCTTTTTATCATAACCATATTTGAGCGTGAACCAGGGTCGCGTACAGGAATAAGTTTTAAGTTCTTTGATACATTAGGCGGACCCAGAGCAAATGCATATGTGATTGAGAATGTACTTCTTTTTATCCCTTTTGGAATCTTTATTCCACTAAAATGGAAACAGTTGAGGAATCCGTTTGTATGCTCCATTCTGGGATTCTGTCTGAGCTGTATCATTGAAATGATACAGTTGATTACAGAACGAGGTCATTTCCAGATTGATGATATTGTAACTAATACGTTAGGAACGCTAATAGGGGGGATTGTTTTTCGTATGTATTCTATTATAATGTTAAAATGCAGACAGTTTTATGCTTGATGATATGCGTTTGTTGTGGCAGGTTGGGCTGATGGAAGCGGGTAGGTACTTATGGGATATCTTACAAACCTTTGCTTATGAAAACGAAAGAAAATCCCTGAGGTCCAAGCCAGGGGCGGACCTCCAGGGATTTAAGAATTTTTTGATTGAATATTGCGTTTTAAGGTGTTTCCAATTAACGGTATTTTACCATTTACTATACCGCCAGTTACCGGGATTCCGGATTTCTTCAGGGAGTCCAGAGAATCCTCCACGGCGCTGCGTAATACCCAGTCAGGACGAACAACTAAAACAACACTATCCATGAGCCCGCGCATTAGCTGTACATCAGACAGAGTACCTATTGGAGGCGTATCAATTAGAATATAGTTATATGTATCTTTCATGGATTGAATGGCTGGAAAAATCTGATTATCAATCTGAAAGATATTTTTTTGAGAGAACCCCTGTATGGTGTAAATACCATTATACATCTGTTCTACTTGCTGTCTTAGATTTTCTCCTATGCGGGGCTCAGTGCGTTTATCGCCATCTTTTGGTTTTGTTTTTCTGGCAAATTGATAAAGAACCCCTTTTTTAAAATCAAAATCTAATAATAAAACCTTACATCCTAACTCTGTTAGACGAAGAGCCAGATTATAGGCAACGGTTGACTTTCCTTCCCCTGGAATGCTGGAAGTCACCGCAATTATCTGCTGTTTGTTTTTTTCGGTCAAATAGTAGAAGACAGCGGCTAGCCGTCCATATGCCACCTGATATTCCTCAGGAACATTCTTATTAACCAGAAACTCCTCAGTGGTATGTTTATCAGACTCAATAAACGGTATCTCGCCGATTATGTCTAGGCCAAGAGCTTCCAAGGAACTGCTGTTACGTATTTTGGGCATGAACAAATAGTAGATAATGCCTAGAATACAGCCTGAAATCAAACCAACAGCTATGCCAATTACCACATTTCGCTGAGATGAAAGGGATACTCCCTGAGCCTGCCGCGCAGTATCAATAACATTAACTGAGCCGATATCCATTACCTCCAGCATTACCTCAGGCAAAACGTCCATAAGACGATTCAGTATGTATATGGCCTGCTGTGGATTCTCCCAGTTTAGGGTAAGCCATAAAAAAGTAGTGTCATCTTCAGATGTTACAGAAATGTCCTGTTTTAATTCTTCCAGAGGAATATTGCTGTATTCATCCGTATCCAATACCAACTCCAGAACACGGTTGCTTGTTGCTAAAAGCTGCACTGTTTTTACAAGATTTCTCGCTATTTGGATATCTTCATTTCTGGGAACATCCGACCCATTTTGATATAGGTCATTAATATTTCTGGCATTTACTATCATCGAAGCTCTTGCTTTGTAAGAGGGACTGCTGTCCCAGGACAGAATAGCGCCAGCTATGCCTCCCAGTATAATAAGTAATAATACAATCCAACGAAGCTCCCAGATGGAATGTAGTAGGTCCGGGATGCAGATTTCTATTTCATCATTAGTTTCTGACATTGACATACCTCACCCTTTTTTTATTTGTCGATCAATTACTCCCACCCCCTCCCTTAATATTTTATAGTAAATATACAAAAACATCAAGTGCGCTATGACGTATTCACACATACATCCCATTTATTTTGGTATCATGATAATCATGAACCTGGGTATCGGTAATATTACCCCGCTGGTGGGTTCGGCCCTCTTTTTCCGGCTGTTCCGTGGCGGGCATTGATGTGGAGGTGATGCTGGTGGCCTATGTGCCCTGGTTCTCTATGGTGATTCCAACCCTGGTCGGCGCTGTGTAGGACAGAGGAAAGGAGTGTTTGACTATGACTTTTAATGCGCTTGATTTTGGCGCAAAGGTGAATTGCATCACAGATGATGCGCCTGCTATCCAGGCAGCGATTGATGCCGGCAGTAAGGCTGGAGGAGGAAGAGGGGGTGGGGGTGGGTAGAGGGCGGAAAGCATTTTTATTCCGGCTCCATTATCTTAAAGGAAAACGTAGAGCTGTATCTGGAACAGGTGGGAACTCCGGTGACCCTGAAACCTTCCTAATGTGTTTATTTACGCAAAAGATGCTGACAACATAGCCGTATTCGGAGAAGGAACCATCGACGGAAATGCCTATGCTTTCGTGAAGCAAGTAAGCCTGTATTATGTGACGGATGATTTTTATCCGCGCCCTATGCTGGTCTATGTGGAGTATTACAATCAAATCTCATTTAAGGATGTAATTATGAGAAATGCTCCCTTCTGGACCCTGCATCCGGCTGGCTGTGACGATGTGCTCATATGGGGCCTTCCGATTTTAAATGATTTGAATGTGGCTAATTCTGACGGTATTGACCCGGAGCATTCTACCAATGTGCGGTTTTCCAACATAACCTGCGACTCTGAAAACGGCGTATTCCTGTCGGGAAGCCGGGGAAACCATATTGAGGCTATTCTTTTTGAGAATGTGCGTGTGGTGCAGAGCCAAGAGCAAATGGCCCAAAGGAATGTACGATTTGGGTCCGGGATACGGACAGAGGATAGAGGAGATCAAGACTTCAGAATTTTATATGCGCAGAGCCGACCATGTGATTCTGCGGAACTGCCAGGTTAAATTTAAGGGGACGGAGAAACATGATTTCAGCCATGCTTTGTATGTGGAGGAATGCTGGGATATGACGCTGGAGAATTTCAGGGGACAGGCGTACCACAGCAGTCTGGATAATGTTGTGATAAGGCAGGATGAATCATGAGTCTGAGAGAGTGGAAATCTATGACGCCCGAAGAATGGGCCTGCAATTTGGGGCTTTATGCCATCGGCGTGGGAATCATACCCATGGGCGTGGTCTTGACCATCAACGTCAACCTGGGCGCCAGTGTATTTCCCTGGCAGAATGGCTAAATATCAATACATCCCTTGCCATTTATACAACCGCTTTTCTGGTGGTATTTCTGGCCGCTTTTATCAGAAAGGGATATCCGAGGCTGGAGACATTTATTTCGTCCTTTTTTCTGGGTATATTTACGGATATGTGGAAGACAGTTCTGGCGCCTATACAGGGTACAGGGCTGGCAGCTATCCTGCTTATCATGGCGGCAGGCGTGGTGGTGGCATTTGCAGTGGCCTGCTATATCATCAGCGTATTCCCTACCAATCCCAGCGATGATCTGGTGGTGGATCTCTATGAAAGGGGGATGAATCTGGGACCCGCCAAGGTATTCCTGGATGCGGTTTGCGTAGTCCTGGCGTTTTTTTGCGGGGAGATCGGCATTGGAACCATCGTGTGCACCTTTGGACTGGATCCGGTAATCGACATGTTCCACGGGAGAATCCGCGGGAAAATATGCGTCTGGCTGGAAAATGGGAAAGTGGGAAAGTGGTTTGAAAATAGAAGGAATTCAGTTCACCTGTTTTTTGACTCCCTATACTTACGCAGAAATTCCAGCTGCGCCTCATCATCTGCCTCCCTGTCATAAGGCGTTGAGCCTGCCACAAAACAGCAGACCAGAATGGATAGAACAGTCAGTATCAGGAATATAATGAGTATAATCATGTCCGGTCCTTTCTATGAAATGCACAGCTATAAGTGTACAGTCATAAACCTGCAGCCATAACCCTACAACCACATACATACAGTAATGCATCTTTTTATCATCTAATCTCACTTATAGTTTATCCGTTTTTCCTGCCTTTTGTTCATGGAAAATAAAAGAAAAATCCCCAAAATACCGGCAATGGCGTACATTGCATCTCATACCGGTATTCAGGGATTTTTTATTTTTAAACCTATTTCTCGTCACAAACCTGAAAAATATAGAATTTCAAGTAATAAGACTCGTCCGCCGCCCACAAAATGGGATGGTCTGCTGCCTGGGTCCTGTACTCCACCTGCCTGAGCCGTTTGTGTACATTGCCCGCTGCTTCACGTATGGTTTTGGTAAAGAGTTCCGGGCCCATGAAATGGGAGCAGGAACAGGTGGCCAGATAGCCGCCGTCCTTTACCAGCTTCATGCCTCTCAGGTTGATTTCGCGGTAGCCCTTGACTGCGTTTTTAATGGAATTTCTGGACTTTGTAAATGCAGGCGGATCCAGGATAACCACGTCGTATTTGCGGCCTTCCTGCTCCAGCCTGGGAAGAAGGTCGAAGACATCGGCACACTCAAACTGAACCTGTTCTGTCAGGCCGTTGAGGGCAGCGTTTTCCCTGGCCTGGTTTACTGCCAGCTCCGAGGCGTCCACGCCCAGCACATGTGCGGACCCTGCCAGACCGGCGTTGAGGGCAAAGGACCCGGTGTGGGTAAAGCAGTCCAGCACCTGCTTTGGCTGGATGCGGCGGCAGAGATTCTGGACAGCCAGCCTGTTGTATTTCTGGTCCAGGAAGAAGCCGGTTTTCTGGCCGTCCTCCACATCCACCATATACCGGACTCCATTTTCAAGGATTTCCACCTTGGTGTCAAATGCATCTCCCATGAATCCCTTATGGCGCTCCATTCCCTCCTGCAGACGGACCTTGGCATCGCTGCGCTCGTAGACGCCGCGGATGGTAATCCCGTCCTCCGCCATGACCTTTCTGAGCTTGTCCACAATGACCGGCTTCAGTCGGTCGATTCCCAGGGCCAGGGATTCCACCACCAGCACATCTGAAAATTTGTCTATGACAATACCGGGCAGAAAGTCGGCTTCCCCGAATATGACGCGGCAGCTGGAGGTATCTGTCACAGCCTTCCTGTAGTCCCAGGCACTGCGGACCCGCATTTCCAGAAAATCGCTGTCAATGACCGTATCCTTTCTGCGGGACATCATGCGGACCGTCAGCTTGGATTTGGTATTGATGAAGCCGGTACCAAGGGGATATCCGTCAAAGTCCTCCACGGTTACCATATCGCCGTTTTCAAAGGCTCCATTGACACTCTCTATCTCATTGTCGTAAATCCAGGCGCCTCCGGCTTTCAGGGAACGTCCCTGTCCTTTGCGGATGCGGACCATTGCTTTGGGGCTGTATTCAATTTGTGTTTCCATTGTATTCTCCTGTTTTCTGTTGTGGTTTTATTTCCCATCATATCATAACATGGAGAAAAATTCATCCGGTTTATGGATATACATGCCACTGCGCGCACATGACTCTATCTTTAGGGATTGGACACAGTTCAGGTGTCATTATACGTAGGGGTCAATTTCCAGGACACCGATTCCCTTGGTGATGATGTGTTCTGTCAGCTTTGCCATTTGTTCCGGTGTTTCCTTGAGGCCTGTCTGGAGCCAGTACTGTACCAGGCCGATGCATCCTGACACGATGAAGGAGAAGAATGCGTCAAAGGCAGCTGCATTGCCGGAGCGGAATACCTCCATCCAGTCCTTCAGGCACTTTTCACGTATAAGCTGTTTCAGACGGTTTACAAAATTCAAATCCCCGTTTTCCCCCAGAAGAATCTCAATCAGGTCCGCGTTATCATATACTAAGGAATATATTTCATTGAATATGACAGAAGGGCGCTGTTTTAAATCCACGGCGTCATGTTTACAGACCAATTGGTTGAAATCTTCCTGGAGCTCTGCTTCTGTTTTTTCCAGAAGGTCAAACACATCCTTATAGTGGAGATAAAAGGTTCCCCGGTTTAAGTCCGCCATGTCGGTCAGCTCCCGAACCGTGATATCCTGGACCTTTTTCTCCTTGAGCAATGTTATAAGACATTCACGAAGCTGTCTTCGGGTCTTACGCACCCGGCGGTCCACAGGTTCAATGCCCATTATCTGTTCCTCCTTTTGTTTATATGGGTTTGCGTGTATTTACAAAGATTTAACAATTGTATTTTGCACAAAAATGGAAAAAATGTTGATTAACCATCAAAATGAAGGAAATTAATCATTGTATTTTTGCCATAATTTATTATAATCCATTATAGTCAATAAATAAACAAAAGTCAATTAACAAAATGGACGTTGTTTAACAGTATAAAAGGTGTATAATGGATATATATATAAGGAACGGGGGCAAATGGCATGAGATATAGAATATGTGCAGTCATTCTGGCTGCTGCGGGAGCTCTGTGGGCCTTTGAGGGGACCGGACCCGTGACGGCTCTGGCAGATGAGCAGGCGCAGGAGATAAGCGTTTCATTTGTACCGGGCTGGAACCAGACAGAGGGAATATGGTATTGGCTGGAACCGGATGGAACTTTACACAGGGGATGGCTGCAGGCAGACGGAAGGTCCTATTACATGGATGAAAATGGGGCCATGGTTACAGGCTGGCGGGAAGTGGACGGGGAGTGGTATTACTTCCACGAAGATGGGGGCATGAACCTGGGAGAGCTGGTACTGGATAACGGGAAATACGAGTTTTCAGCACAGGGAGCCCTGGTTTCGGCCGGCTGGGTGGAAAATACAGGCGGAGGGGCTTACGACGCAGGATGCTACGACCATATGGCCCAGGATTTGTTTGACCAGCTGAATGAGGAAAAGAAGGATTTATTCTTTGAGGAATACCCGGACCGTGAGGATGAATATGACGGTGATATGCACCGTGTCTATGACCGGTACGCGGGCTTTCAGATGGATATGACCCTCAACAAGGCGGCGGACCACAGGCTGGAGGGAGCCATGGCAGGGGGCTATGCAGATGACAGGATTCCCGGAGAAGGTACCATTAACGATTACCTCTCCGTTATCAACTACAGAAGGAGTGCTTCCTGTCTGGAGCTGTACGTGAGGGACTGTGAGGACGCGTCAGAGGCCTTTGATAAAATAAAGGAAAAGCTGGATAAACGTTTCCAGTCAAAGACCGACCGGAAGTATTCCCTGGAATATTACCGTAGCCTGGGGATGGCCCACAGGGAAAAGGACGGGAAGCAGTATTTTGTGGTGATTCTGATGCGGTGAGCGTAAGGATTTTGCGGAGGAATATTGAAGCAAATTGCCGGAGCGCAAATATCCCAGCGGTAATGCCGGAGCAGAAACGCCGCAGCAGAAATACCGGAGCAGAAATACCGGAGCAGAAATACCGCAGCAGAATTGCGCGGCACAGGGTATAAGGCCTGCAGGGCACAGCCGCAATGGGCGGCAGCATAAGGAGCATGGAAATATGGGACAGAAGCTGTTTGGCAGAATCAAGGACAGAATGCACAGGGTAAAAGGCCGGGAGCCGCAGGAGGGGGATAAGTTTTCCTTCCGTATGGCCCGGTTTATCATACATAAAAAAGGCTGGATTGAGAGCGTATTTGTGGCAGGGTGTGTTTTCTCCCTGATAGCGATGCTTTTTGTAAATGTCAATTATGACCTGACGGAGTACCTGCCTGCATCGGCCAGATCCTGTATCGGACTGGACCTGATGGAGGATGAATTCGGCTATCCGGGCACTGCCAGGCTGATGATTAAGGATGTGAGCCTGTATGAGGCAAAGCAGTACAAGGATAAGCTGGAAGCAGTGGACGGGGTGGACCAGATTCTCTGGTGCGACAGTACGGTAAATATCTATTCAGGCGAGGATTTTATACGCCAGAAGGATATTGAGGACTACTACAAGGACGGATGTGCTGTTATGGACATCACCTTTGACCAGGGGGATACGGCAAAGAAGACATCCCAGGCCATTGATGAGATGAAAGCTATTACAGGGGATAAGGGATATTATGTGGGAATGGCTGTACAGAACAAATCCCTGACGGAAAATGTGGAGAGCGAGATGAACCTCATTCTTACGGTTGCCGTCATTATGATATTTGCGGTGCTGTGCATCAGTACCACCGCCTGGTCGGAACCATTCCTTTTTCTGCTGGTTATGGGTGTGGCTATTTTGCTGAACCGGGGCACGAATATTTTTATCGGGACAGTCTCGTTCCTCACCAATAATGTGGCTATGGTGCTGCAGCTGGCCACCTCCATGGACTACTCTATTTTCCTGCTGGATGCATTTTCCAGGGAAAAGCAGAAGGGGCTCTCAGAAGAACAGGCCATGATCAATGCCATTGACGCTGCTATCAACTCCATATTTGCCAGCAGCCTGACCACGGTGGTGGGCTTTCTGGCATTGGTATCCATGAAGTTTACCATTGGATTTGATATGGGACTGGTGCTGGCAAAGGGAATTGTGTTCAGCCTTATAACCGTGCTGTTCTTCATGCCGGCTATGATTCTCAAATTTTCCAGGTGGAATGATAAGACCAGGCACCGTCCCTTCCTGCCCTCCTTCCGGAAATTCAGCGAATGGGTCTACAGGGTGCGTTACGCATCCCTTATCATTATGCTGATTCTGGCGCCGCCCGCTTATGTAGCCCAGGGAATGAATGATTTCCTGTACGGCAACAGCGCGGTGGGAGCCAGCGAGGGAACCCAGGTCTATGCGGATGACCAGGTAATCTCCCGGGAATTTGGAAGAAGCAATATGATGCTGGCCATGTATCCCAATACTTCGGCTGTAACGGAGAAAGAGATGTCAGATGAGATAGAGGATCTTCCCTATGTGAAAAGTGTGACGTCCATGTCCAATACCCTTCCGGAGGGAATACCCGAGGAGTTCCTGCCATATTCCGTTACCAGTGAGCTCCACACAAAGGATTACTGCAGGATGCTTATTTACATACGGACCAAGACAGAGAGCGACCAGGCATTTAAGGGCGCGGATGAAATACGGGATATTCTGGAGCGGTATTATCCGGAGAATTCCTATCTGGTGGGGGAAACACCTTCCACACAGGATATCAAGACTACGATTACGGCGGATAATTCCAGGGTAAACTTGTTATCCATGCTGGGCGTGTTCCTGGTGGTCATGTTCAGCTTCCGGTCCTTTGCCATACCTATGATTGTCATGGTGCCCATTGAGGCTGCGATTTTCCTCAATATGGCCATGCCTTACCTGGCAGGGGATACCATGGTGTTTATGGGGTACATCATAGTGAGCAGCATCCAGCTGGGAGCCACGGTGGATTATTCCATTCTGCTCACCAACAATTATGTGTCCTGTAGAAAGTCCCTGGAGAAGAAGGAAGCGTGTATCCAGGCGCTGATGCTGTCCTGTCCCTCTATTTTTACTTCGGGAACCATTATCATATTGGCTGGATATATCATTCATTTCATATCAACCACAGCGGCTATAGGGGACCTGGGCCATTTGATTGGACGGGGGGCGCTGTTCAGCGTGATTCTGGTGCTGACTGTGCTGCCGGCCCTTCTGGTGCTCTTTGACCGTATCATTACCAGCAATGAATGGGACCGCCTGCAGAAGTATCTGAAACGGCGCCATGAAAAGCGCAAAGCCCTGATAAAGGCAGGAATAGGTACCATTGTCAACAAGGCGTCCGCATTGAAACGGACTGATTTAGAACCAGCGGAGGTGGAAAGCGATGAAAATGAAATATAAGAGAATCATGGCAGCGGGAATGGTCTTTGTCATGCTTTGCACCGGCACTGGCAGCGCGCCTGTATACGGAGCACAGCCTTCTGTGGACGTGGATGAAACCATGTATGTGAACCTGGACTATTACGGCAGGGTGGATAAGATTAATGTGGTAAAGGGGGTGGGCCTCAACGGCCAGACGGAATTTACGGATTACGGAACCTATGAAAATGTGATTAACATGTCTAACAGCATCGAACCTGTGCTGGGGGACGGAATGGTGACGTGGCAGCTTCCGGAGGACCAGAGGGGAAGATTTTATTTTAAATGCGCTGTGGATAAAGGCATGATGGTACTGCCCTGGGACTTTGACGTATCTTACAAGCTGAACGGTGTACCCATGGACGGCGATAAGCTGGCAGGAGCTTCCGGGCTGATTGAGATCAATGTGAAGGCAGAGCCCAATGACAATGCCGGGGAGTATTACCGCAACAACATGATGCTTATGGTGGCTGTGCCCGTGGATATGAGCAAATGCTACAGCGTGGAGGCTGAAGGGTCCCAGACCCAGAACCTGGGTGAAACCACAGCGGTGGTATTTACCGCCCTCCCCGGGGAGGACGGGGATTACACGGTGCGCATCGGCACGGACAGCTTTGAGACCATTGGCGTGATTATGGCCATGGTACCGGGTACGGTGGAGGATCTGGAACATATCAAGGACCTGAAGGAAGCCAAGGATACGTGGCAGGATGCAGGGGATGAGCTTTACGACAGCCTGGAGCAGATGGCAAAGTCTGTGGAGAACATGCGGCAGGGCGTGAACCAGGTCCGCCAGGGTATGGACTCAGCGGAGAGCGCCAGACAGAAGTGGAGTAATTCCAAGGACAGCATACTGGCCGGAAATGACCAGACGCTGGCAGCGCTTACATCGGTGTCACAGCAGATGGATACCATGATTCCCCATTTGCAGACGGCCAAGGACTGTGCCGAGGTGGTTCACAGCAGCATGAATGACATTGTCAACACGCTGGGAGACATGCAGGACCCTTTGAGAAAGCTGCAGACCAGACTTAAGAACATAGAAAACAGCGCAGGCGGTATCAGCAGCGATTTGCCGGAACTCCAGAAGACCATGGAATCCATCATTGCGCTGGATACCCAGCTTCAGGCATCCCAGGACACACTGCTGACGTATCTCAGTCTGTATAAGAGTTCCAGTACCAAGGCCAGAAGGCTCTATGACGAGGAGCTGGATGAGGAAGAACTGGAAGACATGGAGGATGTGGATTACGGGACATCAAATGGCGGGAGCCATTCGTCATCCGGCGGAGGCAGCAGCCAGGAAAACACCCAGAATAATAATCAGGGGAATGACCAGGGAAGCGGAAATTCCGGCGGCAGTACGGAGGGGAAAGATAACCCGGATGGAAGTGCCGGAGGAAGCGGAAGCACAGACGGAAACGGAAGCACCAGCGGAACTGGGAGCGGGAGCGGAAATGCGGACGGAGGCGGAAGCACGGACGGAAGCGGAACTGGAGCCGGAAGCGGAAATACAACCGGAGGCGCAAGCACGGACGGAAGCACAACCGGGAGCGGAAGCGGAAATACAACCGGAAGCGCAAGTACGGACGGAAGCGGAAATACAACCGGAGGAGGAAGCACGGACGGAAGCGCAACTGGAGCCGGAAGCGGAAATACAACCGGAGGCGGAAGCACGGACGGAAGCACAACCGGAAGCGGAGGCGAAAGCACCAACGGAAGCGCAACCGGGAGCAGCAGCGCAAGCGCAGCAGAAAGTGGAAATTCCAGCGGAAATTCCAGCGGAAACTCCGGCAGTAACACCCCGGATACAGGCACTGCTATTAGCTCTGCCATAAATACAGGAAACACCGGCCTGGCAGGCATGGCGGCCACCGCATCCATAGAGAAGAAAAACATCCCTCTGGTAAGCAGTATCGACCAGCAGGCCGCCGCAGAAGCCGCGATAGCCATTGAACAATCCCTGTATGACAAGGTGGCAGTCCTTCAGGATTTATCTGCCCGGAGCAAATCCCTGACAGATAAGATGGCGAACCTGATGGATGACACGTCTGATTCTGCGAAATACAGCGCCGAGATAGTTGACAATATGGATTATCTGATTGAGGATTTAAAGGCCCTCAATGATTCTCTGGACGTATATTATCCGGATCTCCAGACTGCCCTGGATGACTCCCAGGAACTGGTAAGGCGTACCACAGATGCCCTCAACAATGGAATCAGCACCCTGACTATCATCCAGAACACATTAAAAGACAGCAGCGATGATTTTGACGCGGCTGCCAGGGACAGCCTGCGCGGCAGTATGGAACTTCTGGATAAAAGCCTGAACATCCTGGACAGCACCACGGTGATGCGCCAGGCCGGACGCACCATGAAGGATACCATTGACAATGAGCTGGATAAGTTTGATACAGATAACCGTTTCCTGTTTATGGATCCGTCCGCAGACAAGGTATCCTTTACCTCGGACCGGAACAAACCGCCCAAGACACTGCAGATTGTCATGCGCACCGATGAGATCAGCGTGGACGACGACACGGCCAAGACCGCGGATGCAGAGGTGGAAAAGGCCAAGGAAAGCCCCTTAAGGCGGATGTGGAATGTGCTGGTACAGATGTGGAAGGCAATGGTAAGCATTTTCAAAAACAGGTAGAAGCCTGTCTCAAAATTTGATATACTGTCCATAGAAGCAGCGGGCAGTGCAGCGCAACCAGGGCTGCACTGCCTGTTGTGGCGCAGGGATATGTTACAAAATACACAGGTACCGGAGGGTTTCCGTGCAGTACCTGCCGCAGGAGGAATACCATGGCCGTTACAGGAAAGCAGGAGAAAACAAAATACAAGCTGGCTGAATCCGTTAAGGAGTGCATGAAGACAGCGCCCGTGGATAAGATTACGGTCAAAAATATTGTGGAGGGCTGCGGTGTGACCCGGCAGACCTTTTACCGGAATTTTCTGGACAAGTACGATCTGATAAACTGGTATTTTGACAAGCTGGTGCTTCAGTCTTTTGAGCAGATTGGCATGGGGCATACGGTGGGGGAGAGCCTGACCCGGAAGTTTGAGTTCATTCTCAATGAAAAGGTGTTTTTCACAGAAGCGTTCCGCTCCGATGACAGGAACTCATTAAAGGAACATGATTTTGAACTGATTCTCCAGTTTTATACGGACCTGATTGCAAGAAAAACCAGCCAGCCTTTGGGCCGGGAGCTTCAGTTCCTTTTGGAGATGTACTGCCAGGGCTCTGTATACATGACGGTGAAGTGGGTTCTGGGAGGCATGAAGGACACACCCCGGGAAATGTCGGATAAGCTGGTGGAAGCCATGCCGCCAAAGCTGGCAGAGGTGTTCGGAAAATTGAAACTGCTTTAAGCCCCGGAAAGTCCCGGATATCCCCAGCCGCAGCAGAGACAGAACATGGTGATTATGCATAATCCTAAATGGTGAAACTGCACAAAACTTAAAGGAAAGTGACAGACAGGGATGTTTGTCACTTTTATTTTAAAACAGGACTTGTTATAATATTAACAAAAGCAACCAGGTAAATCCACGGACACTTAAGATGGGTCCGGCGGCATACTGTCAATGTAAAGGAGAAGAAAATCATGGCAAACAGAATCGTATTAAACGAGACATCCTATCACGGCGCAGGTGCAATCCAGGAGATTGCAAATGAGGCAAAGGCAAGGGGATTTAAGAAGGCTTTTGTATGTTCCGACCCTGACCTGATTAAGTTCAATGTAACCTGCAAGGTGACAAAGGTACTGGAGGATGCAGGACTGGCCTACGAGATTTATTCCAATATCAAACCTAACCCGACCATCGAGAACGTGCAGACCGGCGTTGCGGCTTTCAAGGCATCCGGAGCCGACTATATCATTGCCATTGGCGGCGGTTCCTCCATGGATACCTCCAAGGCTATCGGCGTTATCATCACCAACCCTGAATTCGAGGATGTGAGAAGTCTGGAAGGCGTTGCTCCGACCAAGAATCCGTGTGTGCCGATTATTGCAGTTCCCACCACAGCAGGCACCGCAGCGGAAGTTACCATTAACTACGTGATCACGGATGTGGAGAAAAAGCGTAAATTCGTATGCGTGGATACCCATGATATCCCGGTAGTGGCAGTGGTTGATCCGGAGATGATGTCTTCCATGCCCAAGGGACTGACAGCAGCTACCGGTATGGATGCCCTGACCCATGCAATCGAGGGCTATACCACGAAGGGTGCCTGGGAGATGACCGACATGTTTAACTTAAAAGCCATTGAAGTAATCGCCCGCAGCCTGAGGGATGCGGTGGAGAACAAGCCAGAGGGCAGGGAAGGCATGGCTTTGGGCCAGTATCTGACCGGAATGGGATTCTCCAACTGCGGTCTGGGCATTGTGCACTCCATGGCTCATGGCCTGGGCGCTTTATATGATACCCCCCACGGCGTTGCCAATGCCATCATCCTTCCAACCGTCATGGAATACAATGCGCCATGTACAGGAACCAAGTTTAAAGACATTGCCATTGCCATGGGCGTGGATGGTGTTGAGAATATGACACAGGAGGAATACCGCAAAGCAGCAGTGGACGCGGTAAAGAAACTGTCCGCTGACGTGGGAATCCCTGCTGACTTAAAGGAAATCCTTAAGCCAGAGGATGTGGACTTCCTGTCACAGTCCGCCATGGATGATGCCTGCCGCCCGGGCAATCCAAAGGATCCGTCCTTTGAGGATATCAAGAACCTGTATCTGTCACTGATGTAATTACATATACAGCCGCCTACGGCACAAAAAGGCCGCAGGACATGCCCCTGTTAGGGTATGTCCCGCGGCTTAACATTTGCCTGCGGCGAAGTCCTGCATGGGCCGGGAAACAGTCTGCGGCAAAGTCTGTTATCACCCCTGCAGCCACGCCTGTCCAGGTGCCAATTTCTCGCAGAATATACGGCCCTGGTCTTTTTCATATTTTGCCTGATGATATTTAAAAAGCATGTTTTTGTCGGGTATTTGGCCCAGGATTTCGATTTTGCCGGTGACGTGGGACATGGCGTAGCGGATGCATTTGCCCTGGCCGTTCTGCATGTTTTTTGCCTCTTCCACAATGCGGCAGCCCTCTGTCAAAGGAATCTGGAACTGACTCTTTACCCCGGATACGGGACGGCACTGGAAGATGTAATAGGGAATGACACCGTATCTTGTCAGATTCTTTAACAGGGTTCCGAGACTCCCTGCGTCATCGTTGATTCCTTTTAACAGAACGGTCTGGTTCTTTACAATGACACCAGCGTCCATCAGGCACCGGATCGCTTTTACTGCTTGCGGAGTCAGTTCATTTGAATGGTTAAACTGGGTCACCACATAGATTTGTTTGATTTTTGTATAGCGGGCCAGAATATCCAGAAGTTCCGGGTCATCATAAATCCGCATAGGCAGCACCACCGGGGTGCGGGTGCCGAAACGGATTAGATCCAGATGTTTAATGGAGCTGAATGCCTCCAGATACCGGCGTATGATTTGATTGCTGTTCAGAAAGGAATCCCCGCCGGATATGAGCACATTGGTTATTTCAGGGTGGGAGACGATGTAGGAAGCCATCTGGTCCACATTTCCGGCTGTTTCGCCGCCGGAGATTCCCACCAGCCGCTTGCGGAAGCAATGCCTGCAATACATGGCGCACCGGTGGGTGGACAGGATGAGCGCCGTCTGCCTGTACTTGTGCTGCAGGCCGGGCAGCACTGTGTTATCCGCCTCCCCGCTGGTATCAAAGTCCCCCGACAGGTCGGTTTCACGAATGGAGGGTATAGACATCCTGAACACAGGATCCTGTTCCGGATTGTTCCAGTCAATAAGAGACAGATAGTATCTTGTGACTGTCATGGGAAACTGTTCCAGGATTCGGGTCATGTGTTCTTCCTCCTGGCTTAAGCCTCATATACGTTTTCAGTTCCTGGGCGCGGGTTACATTGTTTCTCAATGTTTCATTCCAATTCATCCAATCATCCCCTTCATTCATTATTTTTTCCATTATACCATCAGCAATATCAGGTTCTGATGAATAAAAAGTGAAGGTTTTGTAAATATTAGAATATTCGCTAATGCTTAAAATATTATAAAATTTCGCCTTTTTTGTATATGGTATTCCCTGGGACTCCATGGTAGAATGAAAGAACCCAAAAGAAATTGTTGGAAAGAGGAGTGTGTAAATATATGGGAATGCAGATTACAGTGAAGGATAAAAACGATGCGGTAAAGGCGGAGGCCGCAGGCAGGAAACAGGCCGTACTGGCATGGAAGGGTGAGTATGAGGAGGGAGACAGGATTATATTTTCTCTTCCGGAAAAGAACCGTTTCTATATCATACGTGTGGATGATACCATGGATGAAGCCTTTATCTATGGGGCGGGAAATGAGCTGGTTTATGAGGTTCCCTTTGCAGAGGGTAAGACATCCTATAACCCCAAATCATTTACAGGAGAGCGCCACTATCTGACTATGCGGTATGCCAGGGATTATGAAATTAAATCATACCGGAATCTGGCCAAGAACGTTATGGACCAGCACAGGGGCCAGGAATGTTATCCCCACGCCCACGCCAATGTGGAAACCAGGGGAGAGGCTGTGTTTGCGGCCCGCAACGCCATTGACGGTGTGACGGCAAACCTGTCCCATGGAAAGTGGCCATATGAGTCATGGGGCATCAATATGCAGGACGATGCCCAAATGACGCTGGAGTTTGGCCGCCCCGTGGATTTTGACCAGATTGTCCTCTATACAAGGGCTGACTTTCCTCATGACAACTGGTGGGAGAAGGTGACCTTTACCTTTTCCGACGGAACCTCTGAGACCGTGGAGCTTGAAAAGAGCGTTGAACCTCATATCATCAGCCTGGAGCGCAAGGGTATCACATGGCTTACCTTCGGGCAGCTCATAAAGGCAGACGATCCTTCCCCCTTCCCTGCCCTGACGCAGATTGAGGTCTATGGCCGGGAACACGAGGCTGCTCTTTAGGGGGTTGCCGGAAGCGGAATGAAGGAAACGGAATAAAGAAAACGGAATGAAGGAAACGGAATGAAGGAAACGGGGAGGAGGGACCGCATAAGTGGCCCTTAAAGATAATTACAACCAAACATTGAATGCCAGCTGCCTGGGATATGTGGTCCAGGCAGTGGTCAATAATTTTGCTCCGCTTTTATTTCTCACCTTCCAGAAAAGCTATGGCATATCTCTGGCGCGCATTGCTATGCTGGTTACGGTGAATTTTGGCATTCAGCTTGCGGTGGACCTGTTGTCGGCGCGGTTTGTGGACAGGATTGGATACAGGACATGCATTGTGGCGGCTCATGTGTTCGCTGCCCTGGGGCTGGCCGGGCTGAGCTTTCTGCCGGATATGGTTCCGGGACATTTTGGAGGACTGCTTGTGTGCGTTGCCCTGTACGCAGTGGGGGGAGGCATCATAGAGGTACTGATCAGCCCCATTGTGGAAGCCTGCCCAACGGCCCGCAAAGATGCGGCCATGAGCCTGCTGCACTCTTTTTACTGCTGGGGGTCCGTGGCCGTGGTGGTACTGTCCACTGTCTTTTTTCAGACAGCAGGTCTGAACAGCTGGCGGGTATTGGCCCTTCTCTGGGCAGCAGTCCCTGTTATGAACGCTGTCCTGTTTTCGCGGGTTCCCATTCTGGCACTGACAGAGGATGGGCAGGAGATGGGGATTCGGGGACTGTTAAAAAGCAGCCTGTTCTGGCTTTTTATTTTTATTATGGTCTGCGCAGGGGCATCGGAACAGGCTATGAGCCAGTGGGCCTCCGCTTTTGCTGAATCAGGGCTTAATGTGTCAAAGACAGTGGGAGATCTGGCCGGACCTTGTATGTTTTCAATTCTCATGGGCATATCCAGGGCAATGTATGCCAGATACAGCCAGCGCATCCGTCTCACCGCCTTTATGACAGGCAGCGCCGTTTTGTGCATTTTCAGCTATGGGCTGGCGTCCACTGCCGCCAGCCCTGTTCTGGGACTGGCCGGCTGCGGGCTGTGCGGGTTTTCCGTGGGTATCCTGTGGCCGGGAGCATTCTCGCTGGCGTCCGTGAGCTGTCCGCGGGGCGGTACTGCCATGTTTGCCCTGCTGGCCCTGGCCGGGGATCTGGGATGTGCCGGCGGTCCGGCGCTGGTGGGACTCATAGCAGGGGCATCAGGAGGTAATTTGAATGCGGGTCTGGCCGCAGCCGGCTGGATACCGGCAGTTCTTGCCATCGGTCTTTTAAAAATCATGTATAATAACAGGAAAAAACAATATACTCAATAAATGGATAATGGTGCGGCTCTGCTGCGGGGAGATTTGTAAATATATGTATTTCCAGAAGAAATTTTACACATAATTTACATAGACTTTACATTACTGGCGGGAAACGATATTGACGACATATGAAATATCCCGTATAATGAGTATGTGTAAAGAAGTCGTAAAGAAATGGTAAATAATCAGGAAAAGAGGCTATAGATATCATGGGAAACGCCCTGTGTGACGGATGCCGCAAGAATATGATAAAGGAGGCATAACCTGCGATCGTTTGTTTGGGATGGCGGGCTATGCCATATTTTTGCCCATTTTTACCCGGAATCATTCCGGAACACATAAGGTTATCCGTAAAATGATAATATAGCAGAAGCTAATTTCCTCGGACAAAAGGAGAAAACACATGGGAGTAGAATTGGTTTTAAGCCTGCTGGGCGGCCTGGCCCTGTTCATGTACGGCATGCAGATGATGAGTACCAATCTGGAAGCTGTGGCTGGAAACCGTATGAAGCAGATTCTGGAGCGCCTTACGGCAAACCGTTTTCTGGGAGTGCTGGTGGGGGCAGGAATCACAGCCCTGATTCAGTCGTCTTCAGCCACAACCGTCATGACAGTTGGATTTGTCAACTCGGGTCTTATGACACTTAAGCAGGCTGTATGGATTATCATGGGTGCCAATGTAGGTACCACCATTACGGGACAGCTGATTGCCCTGGACATAGGAGCATTGGCTCCGCTCATCGCCTTTGTGGGCGTTATGTCCCTGATTTTCGCGAAAAATAAAAAGGTACAGCATGTGGGAGGTATTATTGCCGGTATCGGCGTCCTGTTCATCGGCATGGGCATGATGAGCGATGCCATGGTTCCCCTGCGGGATTCCGAAACCTTCATCCATATGGTGACCAAGTTTTCCAATCCCCTTCTGGGAATCCTGGTAGGAGCGGTATTCACAGCCATTATCCAGTCCTCGTCTGCGTCTGTGGGTATCCTTCAGGCTCTGGCTATGGGCGGCGTCATCAACCTTCACAGTGCCGTGTTCGTGCTGTTCGGCCAGAATATCGGTACCTGTATTACAGCGCTTCTGGCTTCTGTGGGAACCAGCCGCAATGCAAAGCGCACCACCCTGATTCATCTGATGTTCAATGTGATTGGTACGGCCCTGTTTGTGACCCTGTGCATCCTGACTCCTTTTACGGACTTTGTGGTAAGCCTGACTCCGGATAATCCGGTGGCTCAGATTGCAAATGTCCATACTATTTTCAATATCAGCACCACCCTGATTCTTCTGCCCTTTGGCGCCCTTCTGGAGAAGATTGCCATTGCCATTCTTCCGGATAAGGCAGTTCCTGTAAAGGATGCGGACCAGTGGTTTGAGGGGCTTATGGCCTCCAAGCACCACCTTGGTATCTCCACCATTGCGATCAACCAGATTCATGACGAGATTAAGGGGATGCTGGCAACTGCGGCAGAGAATGTATCCCAGAGCTTCAAGGCTGTGGAGGAGGGAGCTTCGGAGGGAATCCAGGCCATCGCAGACCGGGAAGAGGAAATTGATTTAAGCAATATGAGACTGTCCCAGAAGATTTCCAAGATACTTGTGCTGGACCAGACGCCCAAGGATATTGACACCCTGAACCGGATGTATACCATTCTGGGAAATATTGAGCGGATCGGTGACCATGCTATGAACCTGGCGGAGTATGCCGAAACCATAGAGGCAAAAGGACTTCAGTTTTCCAATTACGCCAGGAAGGAATTTGCTGTCATGGAGGAAACCTGCCGGGAAGGCATGGAGCTTTTGAAGGCGGCGGCTGCCGGGGATACGCAGTCCCCGCTGTCAGAGGTGGCTGAGATTGAACAGAGGATTGACGATATCACCCGCAAGTTCCGACAGAATCAGATTGACCGCATGCGGGAGGGAAACTGCAATGTGGAGTCCTCCATCCTGTATTCGGAAATGCTGACCGACTACGAGCGAATCGGTGATCATATGCTGAATATTGCCCAGGCCTATGACGCCATAGAGTGGTCAGGGGACAGGGGACAGACAGCGGCGGCAATCGCGTAAGCAGTGTAATCGAAATATAGAATTCGCAAGTACCACTTGAATCCGTAGTGACATTAGAATCTGCATGTATGGGTTAAATAAATAACCTTAAAGCCCTGGGGGGCGCCGTGATATTCACGGCCCCTCAGGGCTTTTTTGCATTTTCGGCGATTTATTACGTTTGTTTTTTGTATAGTGCATTTTGCGTTGTACAATATGCACATGACAAATGTCATATAAAATATTACCTATGTAATAATTGCACACAAAGCATTGGATTTATTCATGAAAACTGCTATGATTGGGTGCGGAAGGGGGAAGTAAGATGGAAGAAGGAAATAAAAAGGTAGCGGTGGCCGGGCATATTTCCCTGGACATTACGCCGGTTTTCCAAAACAGCGGGAAGCAGAAGCTCTCTGAACTGTTTCAGCCGGGAAAGCTGCTTAAGGTGGGAAAAGCCATGATGTGTACAGGAGGAGCTGTTTCCAACACAGGCCTGGGTCTTAAACGTCTGGGTGCAGACGTGGTTCTGATGGCCAAAATAGGGGATGATTATTTTGGCAATGCGCTGAAGGACATGATAAGCGCACATGGCTGCGAGACCTGCATCAGCCAGGTTCCTGGTGAGAATACGTCCTATACCATTGTACTGGCGCCCAAGGGACTGGACCGTTTTTTTCTTCACGATCCGGGCTGCAATGATACCTTTGGCTGCGGGGACGTGGACTTTGAAAAAGTAGGGGAGGCATCACATTTTCATTTTGGTTATCCTCCCATTATGCGAAGGTTTTATCTGGATGAGGGGGAGGAGCTGGTACGGCTTTTTAAGAAGGTAAAATCCATGGGGCTTACCACGTCCCTGGACCTGGTGGCGGTGGACCCGGATTCCGAAGCAGCAGGCATGGACTGGGCAAGGATACTGGAGCGGGTGCTGCCCTATGTGGATTTCTTCGTGCCAAGCATTGAGGAGCTGGGATACATGCTGGACCGTCCTCTGTACTGCAAATGGCAGGAGAAGGCAGGTGGCGAGGATGTCACAGGCATATTATCCCTGGAGGAGGATGTTAAGCCTTTGGCTGCCAGAGCGCTGTCCATGGGGACCAGATGCGTTCTCCTGAAATGCGGGGCAGCCGGCATGTATCTGAAGACCGCACCTGAGCCGGTATGGAGGAAATTCCTGCCGGAATTTACAGGATGGAATGATATCAGCCATTTTGAGGACAGCTATGTGCCGGACTGCATCCTGTCAGGAACAGGGGCAGGGGATACCAGCATAGCCGCCTTCATAAAGGCAATGCTGGACGGCTGCGGGCCCCTTGAATGCATCCGTCTGGCAGCTGCCACGGGTGCGTCCTGCGTCACAGCCTACGATGCCCTGAGCGGCCTGCTGTCCTTTGAGGAGCTGAGGCAGAAGATGGAAGCTGGATGGGAGAAGCAGAACATCATCCATCCGTGACATAAAAAAAACCATATTTGCGGCCAAACAAAAGGAATGCCGCATAGGGAAAACGCGGCTTCCTCCGTAAGAGGCAGAAGAAGCATTACTAAGGAATATATTTCATTGTATGTCCCGGCCCAGGCCGGAAGAAAGGAGAATATATAACATGTTAGTTTCAATGAAAGCAGTTTTAGACCTGGCAGATGCAAAAAAAATAGCAGTCGGCGCCTTCAACATCACATCTCTGGAGGGGATTCAGGCCGTATTAGGGGCGGCTGAGGAGCTGGGACAGCCGGTTATCCTGCAGTTTGCGCCGGTCCATGAGTCCATTATCCCTCTTAAGGTCATCGGGCCGGTGATGGTGATGATGGCAGAGAAATCCTCTGTGCCTGTATGCGTCCATCTGGACCACGGCGATAAGCTGGAAATCCTCAGGGAAGCCCTGGAAATGGGCTTCACCTCAGTGATGTATGACGGCTCCGTTCTGCCCTTTGAGGAAAATGCGGCAAACACAAAGATTGCGGTGGAAATGGCCGGAGACTGGGGCGCTTCCGTGGAGGCTGAGATCGGAGCCATGGGAAGGCAGGAATTCTCAAGCGTGGGAGAAGGCGAAGAAGGGGAAGCTGTGGAGAGCTGCTATACGGACCCGGAACAGGCACGGGCTTTCACCGGGCTTACCGGGATAGACGCCCTGGCCTGCTCATTCGGCACCGTGCACGGGCTGTATCTGACCACGCCAAAGCTGGATTTTGACAGGATACGCAGGATACGGGAAAGCATCGGCATTCCCATCGTGATGCACGGCGGATCCGGGGTCAGCGACGAGGATTTTAAGAAATGTATTGCCAACGGGGTCAGGAAAATTAATTACTACACGTACCTTGCCAAGGCGGGCGGCATGTATGTAAAGGAAAAATGCAGGGCAGCCGAAGAATATGTATTTTTCCACGATGTAACCCAGTGGGCGGTCCAGGCCATGAAGGAGGATGTGCTCCACACAATCAGGGTGTTCTCCCATCTGGAGTAAGTTGGCAAAGGAGGAAAAGCCATGAAACGTTCAGAAATCAACAGGGCATTGAGGGACATGGAAAAGATGATTGACAGATGCTCCTTTAAACTGCCCCCGTTCTGTTATTTTACACCGGAAGAATGGAACGAAAAGGGCCATGAATACGATGAGGTCCGGGACAACATGCTGGGATGGGATATCACGGATTTTGGGATGGGGGATTTTGACAAGGTGGGATTCTCCCTCATCACCCTGAGAAACGGCAATGTGTCCATGGATAAGTACACGAAACCCTATGCGGAAAAGCTGCTGTACATGAAGGAAGGACAGTCTGCGGCCATGCATTTCCACTGGAATAAGATGGAGGATATCATCAACAGGGGAGGAGGAAATGTGCTCATAGGCGTATATAATGCCGGCAGGGAGGAGGAGCTGGCTGATACAGATGTGCGGATACACAGTGACGGGCGGGAGTACACGGTTCCCGCGGGAACGCAGATACGGCTGTGTCCCGGAGAGAGCATTACCATCCAGCCTTATCTGTATCACGACTTCCATTTGGAGCCGGGCACAGGGCCGGTTCTGTTGGGCGAGGTATCCATGTGTAATGACGATAACCGGGACAACCGGTTCTATCTGCCGGCAGGCCGTTTTCCGGTTATAGAGGAGGATGAGCCGCCCTTCCGTCTGCTGTGCAATGAGTATCCCGCGGCGGGCAGTTGTGCAAAACGATGAAAATTTGCGGCGGCTGAACGGGAAAGGGCAAAAGTGATGATGAAAAATATGACAAATGTCATATGAAAATGATTACATTGTGCACATGTGTTAAAAAGAAAAGCGTGATAAGATTTGATTACAGCAAAAACAACAAAACATTTTGCAAAAGGAGGTAACTTATGAAAAAAAGTACTAAGAAGCTGTTGGCGGTAATGATGTGCGCAGCAATGGCAGGTTCTGCCCTGGCAGGGTGCAGCAGCGGGGACTCCCAGACAACGGCAGCAGCCACCGAGGCGCCAACCCAGGCCCAGACCACAGAGGAAGCCAAGGAGGCGGCCGCTGAGCCTGAGAAGGCAGAGGAGAGCAAGGAAGCCACAGAAGCGGCAGCTCCGGCAGCAGCCGATATGGCATCTGCTGATGTGAAGAAGAAGGACCCGGACAAGCATTACAAATTCGGTTATACCTGTATGGATGGAACCAACCCGTTCTTTGTCACCATTGAGAAGAGAATGAGGGAAATGGTTGAGGCCAACGGCGACGAGCTGATTGCAGTGGATCCCGCCAATGATGTCACTCTTCAGATTACCCAGGTAGAGGATTTGATTTCCCAGAACATTGACGCCATGTTCATGAATCCGGCAGAGGCAGAGGGAATCCTTCCGGCTCTGGATCAGCTTAAGGAAGCAGGAATTCCCATCGTGGGATTTGATACAGAGGTAGCGGACTTGTCCTACCTGATTTCCTACACCGGTTCTGATAACTATAACGCAGGCAAGGTCTGCGGCGAGGACCTTGTAAAGAAATGCCCGGACGGCGGGGATATCATTGTACTGGATTCTCCTACCATGAACTCTGTTACGGACAGGACAAACGGATTTTTAGATGCAATTGAAGGAAAAGGCTTTAACATCGTTGCACAGCAGGATGCCAAGGGCAATCTGGAAGTTTCCATGGGTATTGCAGAGGATCTTCTGCAGGCTCACGGCGATGTGGTTGCCATCTTCGGAGGCAATGACCCCACTGCACTGGGAGCACTGGCAGCAGCCAACGCAGCCGGTCTTACAGACTGTATGATTTACGGCGTGGACGGCTCTCCTGACATCAAGGCAGAGATGGCTTCCGGGGAATCCCTGATAGAAGGAAGCGGCGCACAGTCTCCTGTTAAGATTGCACAGTCCGCAGTGAATATCATGTATACATACTTAAACGGCGATAAGGTAGAATCAAGATATCCGGTAGAAACCTTCCTTATTACATCAGAAAATGTAGATAAGTATGGCACAGATGGATGGCAGTAAGAGATTAGTCTGAAAAGTGCTGGGCCCCTGCGGGGGCCAGGCACTTTTTATCTGACAGGCTCAAAACGCAAAAGCACGGCAGGAAACTCTGTCAGGAACCATATGAATAGAAGAACAGGCAGGTGAGATTATGAGTGAAACAGTTCTGCTTCAAATGAAGAACATCCACAAATCATTTCCGGGAGTCAAGGCGCTTCAGGGGGTGGACCTGGAACTGAGGGCCGGCGAGGTCCACGCATTGCTCGGTGAAAACGGGGCAGGTAAATCCACGCTGATTAAGGTTCTGGGCGGCATCTACATCGCAGAAGAGGGCGAGATTTTTATTGACGGAAAAAAGGTAACCATTGACGGGGTAAATGCATCTCACAACAACGGAATTTCCATTATCCATCAGGAATTGGTACTGGTACCTCACATGACTGTGGCGGAAAATATCTTTCTTGGCAGAGAGCCGTCAAAGGGGCTATGGGTCAGCCATGAGACCATGGAAAAGGAAGCCCAGCAGCTGCTGGATACATACCACATGAGCATTGACGCTGGGACGCTGGTCAAGGACCTGACCATTGCCCAGCAGCAGATGGTGGAAATCGTCAAGGCCATTTCCTATCACTCCAGGATTCTTGTGATGGACGAGCCCACTTCATCCATATCGGACAAGGAAGTGGAATTTTTGTTCAGCACCATGAGAGAGCTCACAAAGAAGGGCGTGGGAATCATATATATATCCCATAAGATGGACGAGCTGGAGCAGATCTGCGACCGGGTTACTGTGCTGAGGGACGGAACCTATGTGGGCACCGAGAGGGTGAAGGATACCACAAGGGACCATCTCATTGCCATGATGGTGGGCCGGGAGCTGACCAAGTATTACACCAGGGATTACATGGAGCCCGGACGGGTGGTTTTAAAATGTGAAAACATTGCAGACGGAAAGATGGTCAAAGGGGCCAGCTTTGAACTGCGTGAGGGGGAAATCATTGGTTTTGCGGGGCTGGTAGGCGCCGGAAGAAGCGAGACCATGAAGTGTATCTTCGGACTGACGCCCGGCTGCACGGGTGAAATCAGCGTGGATGGAAAAAAGGCGGCCATCAAATCTCCTATTGATGCCATGAAGTTCGGCATTGCCCTGGTTCCTGAGGACCGGAAGCAGGAGGGACTGTATAAGGTTCAGAGCGTCCGGTTCAACTCCACCATTGAGGTGCTGAAGAGCTTTATAAAGGGCATATGGGTGGATGCGGACAAGGAGGAGGAGATTACCCGGCAGTATATCGAGATGATGGATACCAAGACCCCGTCCCAGGAACAGCTTATCGGAAACCTGTCCGGCGGCAACCAGCAGAAGGTAATGATTGGAAGATGGCTGGCCACCGCCCCCAAGATACTGATTCTGGACGAGCCGACCAGGGGCGTGGACGTAGGCGCCAAGTCTGAGATATACGGAATTATGAATGAACTGGTGAAGAAAGGCGTGTCCATTATCATGATATCGTCAGAACTGCCTGAAATTCTCAACATGAGCGACCGGG
>OKHM01000233.1_pt1 | contig 31160 bp, 24 predicted proteins | sample 1612121 | NCBI WGS metagenome assembly OKHM01 (sample SAMN04436777, study PRJEB24849) | human gut metagenome | biome: human gut; feature: NICU; material: stool | host: Homo sapiens | place: USA: Saint Louis, MO | collected 2011-03-27
CTGCACAGCAAACCCCACAGGGCCAGCAGGGCAACCGCAACCCCTACTACACCAATAACCCGCAGCCGCAGGGTAACGGCAATCCGTTCAATCCGCCCACGCAGCCGCAGCAGAACAACGGCAACCCGTTTGCCAGCCAGTCCGGTCAGAATGGCCAGAATGGCCAGCAGCCCCAGCAGGGCGGTCTGTTCGGTTTCGGCGTTCCCGGTACCGGTACGCCGAACGGTCAAGGTCCGACCCAGCCGGGACAGCCCGGTCAGCCCGGTCAGCCCGGCCCCGCCAAGCAGGGCATGTCCAAGACGGCGAGCAACATCCTCATCGCCGTGGTCGCCGCCGTTCTGGCTGCGGCCCTCTGCCTGGGCCTCGGCTACGGCGCCCTCGCCAGCGGCCTGATCACCTTGCCGACCAGCAACTCGCTCACCAACGTCAGCTCGAATAAGTCCGGCTCCGGGTCCGCCACCGCCAAGAGCGGCGAAGCCCCCGACTGGCAGACTGTCGCCAGCGATGTCTCCGGCTCCGTGGTCTCCATCCAGACCGCGTTGAGCAACGGCACCGCCAAGGGCTCCGGCGCCATCATCGACACCGAAGGCCACATCATCACCAACAACCACGTGATCTCCGGTGCCCAGCAGATTCAGGTGACGCTTGCCAACGGCAACATGTATTCCGCCACGCTCGTCGGCACTGACGCCACCACCGATCTTGCGGTCATCAAGCTCGACAACCCGCCGAGCGACCTCAAGGCCGTGGAATTCGCCGATTCCGACAAGCTCGCCGTCGGCGAGAACGTGATGGCCATCGGCAACCCGCTCGGCTACGACGACACCGCCACCACCGGCATCGTCTCCGCCCTGAACCGCCCGGTGACCGTGACCGACGATAACAACAACGAGATCGTCACCAACGCCGTCCAGATCGACGCGGCCATCAACCCCGGTAACTCGGGTGGCCCGACCTTCAACGCGGCCGGCCAGGTAATCGGCATCAACTCCTCGATTGCCTCTACCGCAACTTCCTCCGACTCCGCCGGCTCGATCGGCATCGGCTTCGCCATCCCGTCCAACCTTGTCAAGCGTGTGGCCGACGAAATCATCAAGGACGGCAAGGTCAAGCACGTTGCCCTCGGCGTGGTCATCAAGTCCGACACGGTTGAAGCCGACGGCGTGACCCGCGGCGGCGCGACCATCACCAAGTCCAGCGCCACCGGCAGCGCGGTCGTCTCCGGCGGCCCGGCCGACAAGGCCGGCCTCAAGGAGGGCGACACCATCGTGGCCTTCAACGGCAACGCCGTGAACAACAACTACTCGCTGCTTGGTTACGTTCGTGCCGCGGCTTTGGGAGACAAGGTGACGCTGACCATCGTGCGCGACGGCAAGACCATGAATGTGGACGTGACGCTCGATCAGGAGGAGTCGTCGGTGAACGGTTCGTCCGGCTCCGATTCCAACGGCAACAGCCAGAATAACCAGAACAACCAGAACGGCAATGGCCAGAACGGTTACGGTAATGGCAATGGCAACAGCGATGGCGGCACCGGTGACGGCGGCGGCTTCTCCGACCCGTTCGGCCTGTGGTAAAGCCGACTCGACAACGTCACACGGTGTTGAGCGGTAACCGCTGAACACCGTGTCGGACAAGCAAAGGCCCGTGACAGTGAGCAAACTCCTGCCACGGGCCTTTCGTATGCGCGATTGTGCCCCGCGCCCATGCCGCCAACGCAGTTTCGATATCCGGCATGTCGCGCAACGCTCGTTGATAGGGTAGGCCAAGCACTGAGTTCGGGCGACGTCCTGAACACAGCGCATAATTCAATACAAAACTGAATACATTTCTTTACGCCGTGTATCGGAAGGTTGCGCGGGAGCCGAGCAAAGCGAAGCCCCAGGCAAAGCCGCCGGTGGGTTAACAAGGCGTGACCGTAGCGCCGATTGCGCGGGCCACGCTTGCCGTACCGCAATCGACTCCGTATACGAGCGTAAGGAGCAATGATGAGCAGACTCATCAGATTCTTCACCAAAATTCTCGACATCTGCAAGCTTGTGCCGATGCTTCCGGTCGTCGTCATCGCCGCAATTCCGTTGGCTTTACTAGGCGATTGGCGTCCGTGGGGCAATGCGATGGCGATTCCGGTACTCGGCAATCCGGGCTTCGGCCAGTGGCTGGTTATCGCACTGGTGCTGATTATCGTGATTGACACTGTGCGCGGCATGATTGACGATTTGCGTCATGGGCAGGTTGGAGTCGATGTGCTGGCCGTGGTCGCGATCCTCTCCACCGTGGCCGTCGCCGAATACTGGGCAAGTTGGGCGGTGACGCTGATGATTACGTCCGGCGAGGCCATTGAGGAATACGCCCAAGCCAAGGCCGAGCGCAGTCTGACCGCGCTTATGGAAGCCGCGCCGCAGACCGCGCACGTCGTCAACCTGCCTGGTGTGGGGTGTGGGTTTGCTGCCGATAAGGGCGATTCGTCCGATGGCTTCCGGCGTGTGGGCTTGGCGTCGGCTGCGGCCGCCGCGCACCGCTTCGACACGGTGCCGGTCGAGCAGGTGCAGCTGGGCGATGTACTCATGGTGCTGCCGGGCGAAACTGTGCCGGTTGACGGTGAGCTGCTGTCCGGCACGGCCACGCTCGACCTGAGCAATATCAACGGTGAGCCGGTGCCGCGTGAAGTGTTCGCCGGCGCCCGCGTGATGTCCGGCGCGGTGAACGGCTCGACTGCATTGACCATGCGTGCCACCCAGGTGGCCGCCGATTCGCAGTACCAGCGCATCCTCGAGCTCGTGGCCTCCGCGCAGGAGTCGCGGCCAGCCGTGGTGAAAACCGCCGACCGCTTGGCTGTGCCCTTTACCGTGCTCTCGCTGGTGATTGCCGGCATCGCATGGGCGATGTCCGGGGTGCCGACGCGATTCGCCCAGGTGCTGGTGCTGGCCACGCCCTGCCCGCTGCTCATCGCCGCACCGGTGGCGTACATCGCCGGAACCGGACGCCTCGCCGCAGCCGGCGTGCTTATCAAAGCGCAGGACGTGCTGGAAAACCTTGGCCGCGTCACGCAGGTGTTCTTCGACAAGACCGGTACGCTCACCGTCAAGCAGCCGCAGGTCGTGCGCGTCGAGATGCTGCCCGGTGCCGCAACCCGTCTCAACGAAGACCATGTGCTGATGATGGCCGGCGTGGTGGAAAGCTACTCGGTGCACATCCTGTCCAAAGGCATCGCCAAGGCCGGAACGGAGGCGATGGCCCGATTGCGCCAGCGGTTCGAGGATGGTCAGCGGCTCTGCCCCGAGCCGGAGGCCAGCTGGCCCGGCCATGGACGGGAGTATCCGGTCATCAAGAATATCAATGAAGATGCCGGCAAAGGCGTTTCCGGCGAGGTGAACGGACATGCGGTGCGCGTTGGCCGGCTGTCTTTCGCGGCCGCCGGGGAGGAAGGATTCTTGGCGGTCGATCGGACCGCCCCCAGTCGGTCTGAGGATGACCTGCGCACACGATTTGGGCTGCTTCAGCCGGACGAAATGGCGTCGTATGTGTCTGTTGATGGTCAGCTGATCGCGCGCATCGTGCTGCGCGATGTGCCGCGCGCCAACGCCAAGGCAGCGCTCGCCAAACTGCATGAGTTGGGCGTCACCGAGCTCGCCATGCTTACCGGTGACAAGCGGGCTTCCGCCAATATCATTGCCAGCGAAGTCGGCATTGACGAGGTTCACGCCGAACTGTTCCCGGAGGATAAGGTAGCCGCAGTCAGGGCCGCTACAGGAGCCGGCAAAACCGTCACGATGATGGTTGGTGACGGTGTGAATGATGCCCCGGTGCTCGCTGTTGCCGATATCGGCGTGGCCATGACCGATGGCACGTCCACCGCCGCTTCCGAAAGCGCTCAGGTGGTCATTATGAATGACAATATCGCCGCCGTGCCGCGCGCCATCGCCATTGCACGCCGCACCAAGCGCGTGATGCTTCAAGCCGTAATCGCGGGCCTTGTGCTTGCCACCATCGGCATGATTGCCGCCGCGTTCAACCTTATCCCGGTCGTCGTCGGTGCCTTCCTCCAGGAGGCCATCGACGTGGTGAGCATCCTCTGGGCCCTCACTGCCCTAATTGATCGGGACTGATTAAGAATATGAGGCTTCTGCTGTTTTTGTAGGTCAGTTGACTGACCGGGATGGTCGTATGTCGAGTCCACCGCATCGAAACATAATCGGGGCGATACGGTTGGTGACGTGGCGGAAACGGAAATCCCACCCACGAAAGCAGCAATAGCATCGGAGTTATTCATTAGGTCGATTTGACGTTTATTAGGTCGGTCCTTGGTCGGAGCGGCCCTTGAAACCCCGCCGTTCCAAGGGATGGCTTCAGCACCCTCCGACCTAATGGACGAAGAAATGACCTAATGAATGCAATCGAGGTCGTAAAGAGCCGTTGGAGGTGACGTCTTTAATGCCTCAAGGGATTCACTGATTGCACAGAATTCCTACTGCTCTGCGGCGGCTCTTTACCGTCGGCCTTCTAGCCAATCGAGGGGTGGAGGTGACGCGGATTCCTTGTGAGACATAACTATGCTCAACCCGACTGGTTACGTACTGTTGCTCACACGGTATACCGAGAACATTGCCAATTAAAGTGAGATGGCGGGCGAACCGGTCATGATAGGTTTGTCCGGATTTGATTTCTATGAGCATACGGTTGTTAGGATCGGTGAAATCCAACAAATCCACCTCGACCTTGCTGGCATCGCGGTAGAAGAATAATTGTGGCTCCTGATTGGCGTTCAAATGCTGTTTCATGGTTTCCGCAATGATGAGGTTTTCAAATATATCGCCGAACTTGGGATGCGCAACCAGTGCTTCGACCGTCCGAATGCCCAAGAGATGACACAGCAAGCCAGTGTCATAAAAATAGAGTTTCGGCGTTTTGACCACCTGTTTGCGTGCGTTCGTGTAGAACGGCATGAGATGGAATGCGATGTAACTTGATTCCAGAATCGACATCCATGCCTTTACGGTTCGCGGACTTACACCAAGTTCATTGGCGATGTTGGTGTAGTTTATGAGTGCTCCGGAACTGAGTGCGCAAAGAGTCAAGAATCGGCGGAATTCAGCCAAATTGCGTACATCAAGATATTCGGAAACATCACGTTCGATATAAGTGTCGATGTAGTTCGAGAAGAACAGATTGAGCGGCATTCTCGTGTCATAAATGCGTGGATAACCGCCTTGCAGCATAAACGTATCCGGAGTAAGGGCCTGATCCGCCTTGCATGCTTCTTGGAATGAGAACGGCAATAACTTGACCAATAGGGAAACCCATAATCTGACATTAGCAGTGCTCGTAGGTTTCCCAAACGCACAAACTATGGCCTAATACACAGAATTCCCACCACCCTCCCTCTGTTGCAACGGAAGGCTTTGCGTTAGGCTAGAGCGCGTGACTGAATCTGTGAATACTGAACTCCGCATTGCTGTAATCGGCGCTGGCCCGGCCGGCGTCTACTCATCCGATATCTTCCTGCGCCAGCTCAAGAAGCTGGGCGAAGAACTTGGCCTCGGCACCGAAGCGCGCATCGACCTGTTCGAGAAGCTGCCGGTGCCGTTCGGCCTGGTGCGTTACGGTGTGGCCCCGGACCACCCGTCCATCAAGTTCATCGCCTCCGCGCTTGAGAAGACGCTCGACAACCCGAACATCCACCTCTACTGCGACGTGGAATTCGGCAAGGACGTGACTCTTGACGACCTGTTGGCCCGTTACGACGCCGTGCTGTTCGCCACCGGCGCGGTCAAGGACAAGCCGCTGAACCTGCCCGGTGCCGACCTTGAAGGCGTGTACGGCGCCGCCAAGTTCGTCGAATGGTATGACGGCTACCCCACCGGTGCCCGCGAATGGCCGCTTACGGCCGAGAACGTCGCCGTAATCGGCGGCGGCAACGTGGCCATGGACGTGGCCCGCGAACTCATGCGCAACGCCGACGACCTCAAGGTCAAGACCGACATTCCGGACAACGTGTACGAGGGCATCGGCCAGAACAAGGCCAAGGTGCTCCACCTGTTCATCCGCCGTGGCGTGGCCCAGGCCAAGTTCAGCGTGCAGGAACTGCGCGAGATGGAGAAGCTGCCCGGCGTGCAGCTCATCATCAACGAGGACGACTTCGATCTGGACGACGAGACCATCGAGGTGGCCGGCAAGGACAAGCTCACCCGCCAGATGGTCGAGGAGCTGTTCGCCATCCGCGAGATGGCCGAAGACATGGAAGACGACGGCGACGTCGACTTCGAAGGCAACCCGGCCGACCGAAAGTACTACGTGCACTTCAACTCCGCCCCCACCGAGATTCTCGGCGAGGACGGCAAGGTCAAGGCCATCCGCGTGGAGCGCACCGAAACCGGTGCCGACGGCAAGATGCACCGCACCGGCGAGTTCACCGACTACCCGGTTGAGGCCGTCTACCACGCCATCGGTTACAAGCCCGCCGAAGCCCCCGGCATTGCCTACGACGAGCACGGCGCCCACCTGGCCAACGCCAACGGCGACGGCCGCATCACCACCGAGGCCGACGGCGGCGAAGTGCGCGACCGCCTGTACGCCACCGGTTGGGCCAAGCGCGGCCCGGTGGGCCTGATCGGCTCCACCAAGTCCGATGCGCTCGCCATCGTGACCAACATGCTCGAGGATCTGGCCAAGGCCGCTGAAGGTGGCCGTGTGGCAGCCGACCGCGACCCCGAATCCATCGACCGACTGCTGGCCGAGCGCGGCATTCGCCCGATCGACTTCGCCGGCTGGAAGAAGGTCGACGCTTTCGAGCGCGCCGAGGGTGCCAAGGAAGGCCGCGAGCACAAGAAGGTCATCGAGCCCGACCAGATGCGCGAGCTCGCCCACGCCTGACGGCCCGCCCACGCCCGTCCGGCATTCGTCCGGCATTCGTCCGGCATTCGTCCACCCGGCCGCGCCCCGTGCGGACGCGGCCGGGCTCGGGGCCGGACGGGCCGGGCGAATATGGGACATTTCTCGCGGCGCATATCCAGCAATCATTCAGCCTGCGATTTTAGTGTGTGCATTATGGATGCCAAAGTACGGGTGCACGGCCATTTCAACGGCCTGAAGACAACGCTGCTGTTTGCCTTGATGTGGGCCATCATCATGCTGATTTGGTGGGCCACGGGCGGCAGTCGGCAAACCCTGAGCATCTATATCGTCATCGGCCTGATTACCACGTTCGGCACCTACTGGTTCTCCGACAAACTCGCCATCGCCTCCATGGGTGCGCGGGAAGTCAGCGAACAGGAAGCCCCGGAAATCTACCAGATCGTGCGTGAACTGAGCGCCAAGGCCGGCAAGCCGATGCCGCGCATCTACATCGCCCCCACCATGAGCCCGAACGCCTTCGCCACCGGACGCAACGAACGGCACGCGGCTGTCTGCTGCACCCAAGGCATCCTGCAGATTCTCAACGCCCGTGAACTGCGTGGTGTGCTGGGCCACGAACTTATGCACGTGTACAACCACGACATCCTGACTTCCGCCATCGCCTCTGCCATGGCCACTGTCATCTCCTATCTGGGCTATTCGCTGATGTATTTCGGTGGCGGCTCGCGAGACGACCGAGATAGTTCCGGTGGCCTCGGCCTAATCGGCGCATTGCTGAGCGTGATTCTCGCGCCGATTGCCGCGTCTTTGATCCAGATGGCCATCTCCCGCACCCGCGAATACGACGCCGATGAAGACGGCAGCTTGCTCACCGGCGATCCCGAGGCCCTGGCTTCCGCGCTGAACAAGATTTCCTACGGCGCGCAGGCCGCGCCGATGCGCAAAACCGCCGGCACCCAGTCCGTCTCCGCGATGATGATCGCCAACCCGTTCTCCGCGGTCGGTTTCTCGCGCTTGTTCTCCACACACCCGCCGACCGATGAGCGCATAGCACGTCTCATGCAGATGGCCAACGAAATGAACGGCACGCCGATCGCTCCGCCCACCTACTCCACGCGCGTCGGCAGGTGACGTGCTAGGATAACTATTCGTGCCTCGTTTGGCTGAGCATGCTCGTCACGTGAGGTGCAGCAGCCGTAAGGCATGCGGACATAGTTCATCGGTAGAATGAAAGCTTCCCAAGCTTTAGAGGCGGGTTCGACTCCCGTTGTCCGCTCCATTGATTTTCAATGATTTTCATTATTTCCGGGAAGTGTCGCGCACGATCGCAAAACTACGCTCTATTTGAGCGCTTTGCCCGCGGAACCCAGCTGCCGGCAAGCCTCGACCACGCGGGCGGACATGGAATCCTCAGCCTTACGGCCCCAAGAACGCGGATCGTAGAACTTCTTCTCGCCCACTTCGCCGTCGATCTTCAGCACCTTGTCGTAGTTCTCGAACACGTGGTCGGCGATTGGACGGGTGAAGGCGTACTGGGTATCGGTGTCGATGTTCATCTTGATCACGCCGTAGCTTACAGCTTCGGCGATTTCTTCCGGGCGTGAACCGGAGCCGCCGTGGAACACCAGCTCAAACGGCTTGCCGTTGGGGAAATCGACTATGCCGGCCGCGCTAGGCAACTCGCCTTCGGCCACCGCGCGCGCCACACGCGCCTGAATGTCGCCGAGTAGCGACGGACGCAGCTTGACCACGCCGGGCTTGTAGGCACCATGCACATTGCCGAATGTGAAAGCGGCCATGTACCGGCCACGTTCGCCCAAACCCAGTCGGCGGGCGACTTCGAGGCCATCTTCCGGAGTGGAATACAGCTTTTCATTGATTTCGGCGGAGTGACCGTCTTCCTCACCGCCGACCGCGCCGATTTCGATTTCGAGCACGGTGTGCGCCTTCTGCGACTTGTCGAGCAGTTCCTCGGCGATGTCCAGATTTTCCTTGAGCGGCACGGTGGAGCCATCCCACATATGCGACTGGAATGTAGGCTCCTGGCCTCGTGCCACCTGATCGGCCTCATGCGCGAGCAGAGGACGCACCCACTCATCCAGATACTGCTTGGCGCAGTGATCGGTGTGCAGAGCGATGGTGATGTTCGGGTATTTCGCAGCCACTTCATGTGCGAAAGCCGCCAGCGCCAGCGAGCCGGTAACGCGATCGTTGACCCCCCTGCCGGAGACGTAGGCCGCGCCTCCCACGGAAATCTGGATGATGCCGTCGGACTCGGCGTCTGCGAAGCCCTTCAACGCAGCATTCAGTGTCTGTGAGCTGGTTACGTTGATGGCTGGATAGGCGTAACCGCCTCGGCGGGCGGCCTCGAGCATTTCGGCATAGCGTTCCGGTGTTGCGATCGTCATGGCTTCATTATCGCGCGAGGCATGCCCTCTAGGCCCCGTTCTTCAACCTGTGCGCTGTGCGATTGGTCACAGCATCGCCTCGTACGAGTAGAAATTCGTCACCCATTCCGGGTTGTCGCACCTCCAGCCTCGCCCTGCGTGAGACGAAACTTCGCAGGGTAGAGGGTGTACGGTAGTCTGTTTCCGGCGGAATCGTGCGAATGCGGAGGTGCATCATGCCTGGAATTGTTCTTATTGGTGCTCAGTGGGGCGACGAGGGTAAAGGCAAGGCTACCGATTTGATCGGCACCAAGGTCGATTACGTCGCGCGCTTCAACGGCGGCAACAACGCGGGCCATAGCGTGGTGGTCGGCGATGAGTCGTACGCCCTGCACCTGCTGCCTTCCGGTATTATCAACCCGAACCTGACCCCGGTGATCGGCAACGGCGTGGTCGTGGACCCGGAAGTGCTCTTCGAGGAGATTGACGGCCTGGAATCCCGCGGCATCGATTGCTCCCACCTCAAGGTGAGCGAGGCCGCACACATCATCGCGCCCTACCACCGCACACTCGACAAGGTGACCGAACGCTTCCTTGGCAAGCACAAGATCGGCACCACCGGCCGTGGCATCGGCCCGGCCTACGCGGACAAGATCAACCGTGTCGGCATCCGCGTGCATGACCTGTTCAACGCCGACCATCTGCACGACAAGGTGGAGGCCAGCCTACACCAGAAGAACCAGATGCTGGTCAAGCTCTACAACCGTCGTCCGATCGACGTGGACCAGACCACCGAGGAGCTGCTGAAGCTCGGCGAACGCCTCAAGCCGTACGTGGCCAACACCGGCCTGATTCTCAACAAGGCGCTTGACGAAGGCAAGACCGTACTGTTCGAAGGCGCTCAGGCCACCATGCTTGACGTGGACCACGGCACCTACCCGTTCGTCACCTCTTCCAACCCGACCGCCGGCGGCGCCTGCACCGGCACCGGCGTGGGCCCCACCAAGATCACCCGCGTAGTCGGCGTCTCCAAGGCCTACGTCACTCGCGTGGGCGAAGGCCCATTCCCCACCGAACTGCTGGACGAGTCCGGCGAATGGCTGCGTCAGCAGGGCCACGAATTCGGCGTGACCACCGGCCGCCCGCGTCGCTGTGGCTGGTTCGATGCAGTCGTCAACCGGTACGCCTCCCAGGTCAACGGCCTGACCGACATCGTGCTCACCAAGCTTGACGTGCTCGCCGGTCTGAAGGAGATTCCGATCTGCGTGGCTTACGACGTGGACGGCGAACGTCACGACGATATGCCGACCGATCAGGCCGCTTTCGCCGCCGCCAAGCCGATTTACGAGACCATGCCCGGCTGGGATGAAGACATCTCCAACTGCCACTCCTTCGACGAGCTGCCTGCCACCTGCCAGTCCTACGTCAAGCGTTTGGAAGAGCTGAGCGGCTGCCGTATCTCCGCGATCGGCACCGGTCCGCAGCGCGATCATGTCATCCAGATCAATTCGCTGGTCGACTGACCGTCTGCAACGAATTTCCCGGCTTGACTGGTAACGACGCGGCACATGATATCCGCCGGCTGATTCCGCGATTCGACCACTTGAAGTGGAAGATGGCGGCGGCCGGCATAGTCATTGGTCTGGTTTCAGGATTGCTGGTTGTCGTATACCGTCTCGGCATCGAATACGGCACGGATGCGTCCCGTTGGATATATGCGCGGATTCGCGAGACCCCGTGGCTGATTGCGCCGTGGGCGGTTGCCGCGGTGGCGGCCGCGCTGGCAATCGCGTGGATGGTCGGCAAGGAGCCGATGGCTGGTGGCAGCGGCATCCCGCAGACCAACGGCGTGGTGATATGCGGCTTGAAGATGCGTTGGCAGACGATTCTGCCAGTCCGTTTCGTCGGTGGACTGTTGGGCGCGTTGTTTGGTCTGTCGCTCGGCCGTGAGGGGCCGTCCATTCAGATTGGTGCGTCGGGCGCGCAGTGTGTATCCCACCGTTTGCGCGGCCGCCGCCGTGAGGACATGCAGGAGCATTATCTGGTCACCGCCGGTGCCGCGGCCGGCTTGTCCGCCGCGTTCAGCGCGCCGCTGTCCGGCATGATGTTCGCTTTGGAAGGGGTGCATCGGAGTTTTTCCCCTGCGATTCTGATGGGCGCCACCGCCGCATCGCTGACCGCCGATTTCGTCTCAAAATACTGTTTTGGTCTGCGTCCGGTTTTGGATTTCGGTGATATCGGTCAGCTGTCGTTGGAAGAGTATGTGTGGCTGATTCCGTTGGGATTGGTGGCCGGTTTGGTTGGTTCGCTGATGAACCGCTCGTTGCTTGGCTTCCAGACGCTGTACGGCAAACTGCCGGCATGGAGCCGCCCGGTGATTGCGATTGCGATCGCGTTGCCTGTCGGCATCTGGTTGCCCGATGTGCTCGGCGGCGGCTCGAATCTGATTGATACCGCCGAACATGCGCGCGTCGGCTTGGGAATGCTGTGTCTGCTGTTCGTGGCGAAGATGCTGTTCACATCTACGAGTTTCGGCTCAGGCGCGCCTGGCGGTGTTTTCATGCCGATTCTTGCGGTCGGTTCGTTGGCCGGCGGCATCTGCGGTGAAGTGTTGCATCGATTCGGTGATCTGCCATCCGACGCAGTGGCGGTGTTTGCGGTGTGCGTGATGACGGGCACGCTCGCCGCGTCCGTGAAAACGCCGATCACGTCGATTCTGTTGGCTGTGGAGATGTCTGGAACGTTGACGCACATGCTGCCGGTCGCGGCCGTCGCTTTCATCGCGCTGTTGGTGTCCGATTTGCTGCGCACCAAACCGATCTATGGGGAGTTGCTGGAGCGGTACATGCGCGCGCAAGGCATGCAGATGGCAATCGCAAGCCATGTGGGCAGCGGCATTATGGAACTGCCATTGGAAATGGGGGCGATTGCGGACGGCAAGCGGGTGCGTGACGTGCGTTGGCCGTCTGGGTGTCTGATCATCGGCCTGCGTCGCGGCGAAAGCGAGATCGTGCCGCGCGGTGATACACGGCTGCGTGCCGGCGACTATCTGGTGGTGCTGTTCAGTGGCGAGGAGGAGCGCGAGGTGCGACCTGCGATGCGGCGGCTGTGTGATGCCCGGCTTGACTGAGCCTGGCTGAATTCGGCTGGACTCTGGATGTCCGAATCTGCGGAATCGGACATCCAGGGTGCATACGTTGGCGCTCCGTGTAAACTCATATGCGTTAGGAAGGCGGCAACCGCGGCCCAGCTCGTTGTTGCACGGCCTATGGGCGGAACAACGCTGTCCGCGGAAGGCCAGTACAGGGGGAGCGCAATGGAATCGCAAGAACAATCGCCGGGAGACGTGGTGACTGCGGGTGAGGACTCACATCCCATCACGCAGGCAATCGACACTGTTGAGGTGACGCATGCTGGTGCAACCGCGCCCGCCGCTAACACCATGAATCCGCCTACGATTCCCCTGGCACCGATGAAACGTATGCAGGCGCGGTTCAATCCGCTCGCCGACGGACTGATGTATGTTGTGGTGTTCGTCGGTGGATTTGTTGGAGTCGGCTGTCGGCATGCGTTGGATATGCTTCTGCCGTCGGTCAGCGGGACGCCGTTCGTTGTGGGCACGTTTGTGTCGAATATGGTCGCCTGCTTCCTGTTCGCGATGCTGACCGAATTCATGGCGACCGCTTCGTGGCTGCGTCGCCGGGTGCGGCAGGTTGTCAGCCGTGGCGTTGGGCTCGGCTTGCTCGGCGGGCTTTCGACGATGTCCGGCGTGATGCTGGAAACGATGGAAGGTCTGCACGAGCGGCATATCGCCAGTGCGCTTGGCTATCTTGCGGGAAATTTTGCAGGCGGTTTGCTCACTGCCGCCGCCGGCGTGGTTCTGATGCAGGCACTGCTGTCACGGAGTACTCGAAAGCGGGTTCGGGGTGCGTTTTCAGCTGTTTCCGTTTCCGATTCTGCCGAATCGGACACGCAGGGCGTACGCCATGTGAAAGTGGCCGACGTGGCGCGTTCTGCCGCGCAGGCCGCAATGGAAGCCGCGCAGGCGGCGCAGCAGGCCGCGCAGACGGGACAGGTTCCGCGAGTCGAAACACCAACCGTGCCGCCGACCGCCAGCCAGCCTATGCAGACAGGCCGCGTTCCGCAGATTCCTCCGCTGGTCGTTCCTCAGCTGACACAGTCATCGCAGCCGTTGTTGCGCGAGCCGGATACTTCAGACTTGGGGCAGCTGCCCGAGCCGATTCAGCAGTCGCAACCAATCCAGCAGCCCCAGCAGCAGTCGCAGCCAATCCAGCAGCCGGCCAACCCGCTTCCACCCAGCTTCGAGCCCAAACCGATCACTGCGGAGATTTCGCTTGTCGCCGACCCGACTACCGGGGAGGTGCGCTGATGATGTGGATGATCTGTCTGTTCGGCGGTCTGGGAGCCATGGCCCGTTACGTGCTCGACGTGTCAATTCAACAAGGCTGGAACCGCGAGAATCGAAGAACGAATCGCAACTTCCCGCTATCCACGCTCGTCATCAACGGCGTCGCCTCGCTATGCGCGGGCATCGCCATGATGTCCTACTATTCGCAATCGGTGGATATGGACACGGTCATGATGTTCGTTGTCGGATTTCTCGGTGGTTTCTCAACATTCTCCACGGCGCTCAACGAAGTGGTTTCATTGATTCGCCAGCGTCGTTTTACGCTGGCTCTGGGCTATGGAATAGCAACCGTCGCGGTGCCTCTCATTTGTGTGGCCGCCGGTTTCGGCATTGCGCTGCTTGCCAATCCGGCGTAATTTTCACGTTACACGGACGGTCGCTGAGTAACGTGAAAGAAATCTGAGCGCAACCGCCATCAAGGCCGCCAGTCCGGATGCAACGCTGGTGATTGCATTCGACCAGACCAAGCCGCTGCTGAAGGCCTTCGCCTCCGCGGGAGTCGACACTAAGAAGCTGTATTTCGTTGCCGGACTGTCGAACAGGTTCGAGAGAATGTAAATGAATGTAATATTTCGTGGTAAGCACGTGAGCATACAACGATAGAACAGTGATGACGGGGAAGGTGCGATCATGGTCGGCATGCGCGATGTGGCGAAGAAGGCCGGGGTGTCTCTGAGCACCGTCTCGCTGGTGGTGAACGGCAACGGGTACGTGTCTGATGACATGCGCGAACGTGTGCGCAAAGCCATGCAAGCCCTCAATTATGTGCCGAACGAGCTTGCCCGCAATCTGTATCATGATTGCACGAATCTGGTCGGCGTCATCGTGCCCACCATCCGCCACCCGTTCTTTGCGACGTTTACCGCACATCTGCAGCATGCGCTCGCCGCGCAAGGATTACGCACTATGCTGTGCTCTACCGCAGATGAGGCGGACGGCGAAATCCAGTATGTCGACATGTTGCGTCGGCACATGATGGACGGCATCGTCATGTGTGCGCACACTTCGCATCCCGGCGATTATTGGACGTCGATTCATCGCCCGATCGTCGCGTTCGACCGTGTGCTTGGAGACGGTATTTCGTCAATCGGATCCGACCACGAGCAGGGTGGGCGATTGATTGCGCAGATGCTGATCCGCAATGGTGCCAAACATGTGGTGATGATTGGCGGTCCGCGAGATCAATTCTTCGATTTGGCTGCGCGCGGAGAAGTCGAGGAAGGACCGTTCGATTTGGGAAAGACCACGTTCCCGACGGTGCGCTACTACCTCACGTTGGAACAGGAATTGACCTCCGCAGGCGTGAAATACGAGTATGTTGAAGCTGGCGAAGTGATGGATTTTGCCGGCTATCATCGTGCGGTCAGCAATGCGCTCGACAAGGTGACGACCGACGGCGTCGATGCCGTGGTCAGTTCCGATATTGGTGCATCGTTCTGCGTGCGCGAAGCGTTGGGCCGTGGAATTTCCATTCCTGACGAGCTGCAGATCGTTGCCTACGATGGTACGTATTTGACTGATTTGGCCGGCATGAAGCTGACCGCGGTCGCGCAGGATTTCTCGGCGATCGCACAGTCGGCGGCCGACCATATCGTGCAGGCGATTGCCAATGAGGAAGTGGCCGCGGCTAACGCTTCACGCAAGAACATCCCCAAGCCGTTCGAGCCGAACGTGCTTATTCCCATGACACTGGTGCCAGGCGATACCACGCGTTGATACTGTGCGTCTTCATGCGTGTGCCCGGTGTGGATCGCATCGATTTCAGCGGCGTCCACAACCGGCGAACGCCCGTCGATAGTCGTGCTCATCATCCGACTTGTGCCCATGTGTCCGATTCTGCCGAATCGGACGTCTGAGTTCCGAAAAATGTGTTCTGTGTGTCCGATTCTGGAGAATCGGTCATGTGTGATGTGAATTGGGATGTTTGGATGTCCGTTTCTGCAGAATCATCTTTGCTCTGTACTCGTTGATTCGCAAATACGGCGCATGGCTCGTCATACCGGCCATGCTCGGCGGCGCGGCCTTCCTGGCGGACTCGGTGCTGACGCCGGCCATGTCGATTTCGTCCGCCGTCGAAGGCCTGAAGACGCTGCCGGCGTTGGAGCATCTGTTCACCGAGAACAAGGATCTGACGATGATGATCACCGCGGTGATCATCGTGATCCTGTTCGCCGTGCAGTCGCGCGGCACCGAATCGATCGGCAAGGTCTTCGGCTCGGTGGTGATGGTCTGGTTCGCGTTCCTGGCGATCGTCGGCGTGGTAGCCATCGGCAACGACTGGTCCGTGCTCGCCGCACTCAACCCGTACTACGGCATCAAGTTCCTGTTCAGTCCGAATAACGCCACCGGTCTGGCGCTGATGGGCACCGTGTTCCTTTCGACCACCGGCGCCGAGGCGCTGTACTCGGATATGGGCCACGTGGGCCGCGGCAACATCTACTTCACCTGGCCGTTCATCAAGGTGGCGCTGGTGCTCAACTACTTCGGCCAGGGCGCGTGGATGCTGCGCAACCAGAACAACCCCGAACTGGCCGACGCCGAGGGGATCAACCCGTTCTTCCAGATGATGGATCCGAACGTGCGCTATGTGGCCGTCGTGCTGTCGGTCACCGCCGGCATCATCGCCTCCTAGGCGCTGATTACGGGCGCGTTCACCATGGTCTCCGAGGCCACCGGCCTCAACTGGATGCCGCATCTGCAGGTCCGTTACCCTGCCCGTACCCGCGGCCAGCTGTACATTCCGGTCGTCAACGTGGTGCTGTGCGTGGCCACGCTGGCCGTGCTGCTGCTGTTCCGCGATTCGGAACATATCTCGGCGGCCTACGGCTTGGCACTGACCATCACGATGATCACCACCACGATCCTGCTGGGCATCTACCTGTGGCACCGCAGCAACAAGTTCGGCACCGTTGTGTTCACCATCGTGTTCCTGGCGATCCAGGTCCTGTTCTTCGCCGCCTCGATGGCCAAGTTCCTGCACGGCGGCTGGTTCACGCTGCTGCTCACGCTGGCGATCCTCATGATCATGTACACGTGGAACGAGGGCACCAAGCTGGAGCGCTCGCAGCGTCGGCACATGATGCCGAAGGACTTCCTCCCCGCGCTGGACAAGCTGCACGGCGATAGCCGCATCCACCGGTTCGCGGACAACATCGTCTACCTGACCAGCGATCCGGACCTGAAGCGTCTCGATACGGACATCTTCTTCTCGATCTTCGCCGACCACCCCAAGCGCGCCCGCGCATGGTGGGCGGTGGCCGTCGAGACCACCGACGAGCCGTTCACCCGTGAGTATTCGGTCGAGAGCTTCGGTACCGACTACCTGTTCCGTGTGCGCATCCGCCTCGGCTTCAAGGTCTCGCAGTCCATCCCGGCCTACCTGCATCAGATCATGCACGATCTGGAGAAGACCGGCGAGCTGCCGAACCAGCAGTCGATCTACCCGAAGCTTGACGCCGATCCCGGCATCGGCACCATCCGCTACGTGGTGATCCACAAGGCGCTGATGCCCGAGTCGAAGGTCTCCGGCCGTGGCGCCCTCTCGCTGCAGATCAAGTACGCGATCCGCCGCGTGGCCGGTTCCCCGGTCAAGTGGTTCGGCCTGGCGCCGTACAACCCGCTGGTCGAGGTGCAGCCACTGTTCGTGTCCACGCGCCGCCCGCCGCGCCTGACCCGCGTGGCCAGCCAGGCGCCCAAGCGCGAGGGCTGAGCCGGCAGGCCGAACAGCCGGTGCGAGCCGGGTGGCCTAATGGCATGTCAGGGGGCCGCGAACCGTCATCGTACGGTTCGCGGCCTTTGCATATGCGAATGATGCAGAGTGGGCGGTACTGCTTGTGAATGTAGCGGGTGGACGGGTGACGTGGTTGATGCCTTTTGCCGTATGTTCACGGTGGCTATGCGTCGGATGGGACTGTAATTCGACTTCTTGGGATCTTTTTTGCTGCAGTGGTGCGCCAAAAGGTCTCAGCCGTCTCTGCGCCACGCCTTCCGGCAGTCAGTACAAGGTTGTACTACACTGGTGGCTGTCACACGGATGTCCCCGGTCGCCCGCGCCTCCGCGGTACATCGTTGTATGGATACGTGTCACGTATGCAGAGTGCATGCAGATATGTAGAAAGGAATCCCATGCCCCAGCAGGACCATCTGACCGCACGTCTCGTCGTCGATGACGATTTTGAGGTCGCTCCGGTCAACAATCGTCTGTTCGGTTCGTTCGTCGAGCACCTTGGCCGTTGCGTGTACACCGGCATCTACGAGCCCGACCACCCGACCGCCGACGAGCACGGCTTCCGCAAGGACGTCATCGACCTGGTCAAGGAACTCGGCGCCACCACCATCCGCTACCCGGGCGGCAACTTCGTGTCCGGCTACCGCTGGGAGGACGGCATCGGCCCCAAGCAGGAACGTCCCCGTCGACTCGATCTGGCCTGGCATTCCACCGAAACCAACGAATTCGGCCTGCACGAGATGGCCGAATGGCTTGAGGCCACCGGCGGCAACGAGCTGATGGAGGCCGTCAACCTGGGCACGCGCGGCCTGCAGGAGGCCCTGGACCTGCTGGAGTACGCGAACGTGCCCGGCGGCACCGAGCTGTCGGAACGTCGCCGCGCCAACGGCGCCGACAAGCCGTTCGATATCCGCATGTGGTGCCTGGGCAACGAGATGGACGGCCCGTGGCAGCTCGGCCACAAGTCCGCCGAGGACTACGGCATGCTCGCCGCCTCCGTGGCCGCCGGCATGCGCCAGATCGATCCGGACGTGGAACTGGTGGTGTGCGGCTCCTCCGCCCATGGCATGCCGACCTTCGGCAAGTGGGAGCAGACCGTTCTTGAGAAGACCTACGAGAACGTGAACTTCGTCTCCTGCCACGCCTACTACCAGCCGTTCTTCAAGGAGGACGGCACGCGCGACATGGCCAGCTTCCTGGCCTCCGGCGTGGATATGGACGGCTTCATCAAGGACGTGGCCGCCACCATCGACGCCACCAAGGCTCATCTGAAGAGCGCGCACGACGTGTACATCTCGTTCGATGAATGGAATGTCTGGTACCAGGGTGAGGAGCCGAGCAAGACCCCCGAGGGCATCGGCAACTGGCCGGTGGCCCCGCGTCTGCTGGAGGACATCTACACCGCCGCCGACGCCGTGGTGTTCGGCGATCTGATGATCACGCTGCTCAAGAACGCCGACCGCGTGCGCGCCGCCAGCCTGGCGCAGCTGGTCAATGTCATCGCCCCGATCATGACGGAGCCGGGCGGCCCGGCCTGGCGCCAGACCACGTTCCACCCGTTCTCCGTGACCGCGCGCCTGGCCAAGGGCGGCACCGTGCTGGAGCCGAAGCTGTCCGCCGGCACCGTGGATACGCCGCGCTATGGCGAGGTCGACGGCGTGAACGCCGTGGCCGTGCGCTGCGCCGACGGCTCGCTCGCCGTGTTTGCGGTGAACCGTTCGCTCGAGGCGACCGCCGAGTTCGAGATCAGGCTGCAGGACGGCGCGCAGCCGGCATCCGTCGAGGCGCAGACGCTGCACGACGACGATCTGTTCGCCGCGAATACGCTCTACGACCAGAACCGTGTGACCCCGCACGCCAACGGGTCGGCCATGTACGATGCCGAGTCCGGCGTGGTCCGCGTCTCCCTGCCGCCGGTGAGTTGGACCGCCCTGCACATCAAGTGACGCGATGGGCCGCGCGGTCCGTTCCGGAGAAGGACGGATCGCACGGCCCTTGCTTCCCGGGCCGGGCGGAAGGGACCGGACCGGCCGGGGAAAACGCGTTATGCTGGAATCAGACGGGCGTTCCGCCTGAACCGTGCGGAACATGCCCGATGGTGCGACGAGAGGGGTGCTGTGGCGAAACGGGTGACCATCACCGACGTGGCGCGCGAGACGGGCGTCTCCATCAAAACGGTGTCGAATGTGCTGAACAACACCGGCAGTATGCGCCCGGAGACGCGCCAGCGTGTCCAGGATGCCATCGAACGCCTCGGATACCGCGTTAACGTGTCCGCCCGCGCCATGAAAACCGGCGGCACGAAGCTCATCGGACTGGCCATCACCGATTTCTGCCAGCCGTTCATGCCCTATCTCGCCGACAGCATCGTGGCGGCGGCACGTTCCCGCGGGTACGCGGTGATCACCGATACCTACAACAGCGCCGGCGGCTTGGCGCAGGCGATCCCGGAGACGAAGAAGCTGGCCGCGGACGGCTGGATTTTCTTCATGGGCTCGCACGATACTTCACCAGCCGTATCCGTTGGTGATTGTGGGCGATTACGATACGCAGGGACTGGCCGATTGGGTCACGATGCCGAACGTGGAGGCCGTACGCACCGCGGTGGGGGCGCTGCTGGATTCGGGATGCCGTAGGATCGCGTTGATCGGCGGCACCGCGGAGAACGCATGCCCGGATGCCGACCGCGAGTCGCGGCCCGAAACCACCAGCACGATGCGTACCCGCGGCTATGTGTTGGCCCATGAGGAGCGTGGCCTGCAGGTCGATTGGCGGCTGGTCCGTAACGCGGATTGGGTGCAGTCCGGCGGCCGCGATGCGGTGGCGGGGCTGTTGGACGATCCGGATGCGCCGCGTCCGGATGCGGTCATGTGCCTGAACGACGCGCTCGCCATCGGGGTGATTCATGAGCTGCAGCGGCGCGGCGTGCGCGTGCCGCAGGATATGCAGGTCATTGGGTTCGACAACGTGCCGGATGCCGAGTACTGCATGCCCGGATTGACGACGATCGACCCGCATGTGGATGATTACGCGCGACATGCCGTGGATATGCTGATCGCGCGCATCGAGGGGTCGGCGGATCCGTTCCGCACGTATGTGACCTCCTACGATCTGGTGCGTCGTGCCTCGACGTGTTGACGGCCCGGCGTTCGCCTGGACATGGGTCTGTGACGGGCTGCTGTCGCCTCTCCCGTGGCGTATTCCGGGAGAGGCGACATGCGGGCTAGGATCGGAGCAGCACCTCCGTCAGCGCTTGACGGACGGCGCTCGGCATATGCGAATCGGAGCAATCTTCCATGTCCGGCCCGCTGACGTGCTCGAGTGAATCCATCGTGGCCAATGCGTCGATGCCGTTCTCCGCTATGGCGGCATAAGCCTGTTCCTTGGTCAGATATCGCATTTCGGCATGCCGAAGGATGTCGAAGACGTCTTCCATGCGGGGATCGGCGGCCATCGTCGTGTCGCCGATGGTGACACGTATCTCGCTGCGGGTGGATACGTCGGCGACCGTTACCTGCAATGTGAGGGTTTCGGCATCATACCGGCGATCCGAATCGACGGATGCGCCGTCGGCCTGTACGGATATGTCGCTGTCGGTAATGCCTCGGAACAGGAAATCCCATGTTCTCCGGGCCGGCAGAGCGTGAACGTCTCCCTGGGCTGGCGATACCGTGAGTGCGGATGTGGCGCCGTCCTTGCGCCATCGATAGGTGATCGCGGTGGTCGCCGGGGTGATCTGCCGAGAGTAATGTCCCGAATCCTCCATCAGCGTGAAGTCGCCGTCCGCTCCGGGGAAGACGATGATCTCCAGATGCTGCGGGTTGTCGACGGAGTTGATGGAATCCCCCTCGGACAGGGGCTGCATCGGCACGATGCCGCCGGCCTTCGCGAACACGGGAATTCCGTCGAGCGGACGCCAGACGGTCATGCGCCGTCCGTTGGGCGAAGACGCGCTATACCGGCGCCCGGTGAAGAAGTCGAACCAGTCGCCCTGCGGCAGCCATACGTCGGCCTTGCCCCGTCGGGAGGATTTATCCATCGGTTCCGTGATGGGCGCGGCCAGCAGTTCGGTGCCGAACATGTATTCGTTGGGAACGTGGTATGCGGCGTCGATGTCGGGCGATCCCCAATACATGGGCTCCACCAGGGGAAGGCCTGTCCGGGATGCGCGCCAGTTCATGGTGTGGAGGTACGGAATCATGCGATGGCGCAGGCGGAGCGCATCGTCCATGATCGCACGGAGGGGGTGCGGATGTTTTTTTGGACGGTCAGGCGGCCAGTCCAAGACTTCTGCGGTATTGCACGGGGCTCATCCAGTCCAGTGACTTCTTGATCCTGGTTTCATTGTAGTGGGTCAGGTAGGCGGCCAGGCGTTCGCGGAACTCCTCGTAGCCCACGCCCCTCCAGTCCCGCCCGTAGAATAACTCGTTCTTGAGCCTGCCGAAGAACCCCTCGGCGGCCGCGTTGTCCGGGCTGCATCCCTTGGCGCTCATCGACCGGATCAGCCCGTGCTCCTCGCAGATGCGGATCCATTCGTCCCACCGGTAGTGGCAGCCGCGGTCGGAGTTAAACCGACATCGGTTTAACTCGGATTAAGCCGGGTTTGTTGTTAAGCCGGGGAACGGTTCGGGGTCTTGGTGGCTGGCCGTGTCCCATGTGGTTTCCCGGCTTAACGTTCCGGGTTATGTTCGTCTTGTCCCATTTGATTCGAACGAAGGAGTTTGCCATGGGTGAGACGACGGTTGGCCATGTCGCGGGCGAGGTGGTCCGCGCGCTTTACGGGGCCGGTTATATGGAATCCACCATAGGCCAGTACCGCAAGTCCATCAGGGCGTTGGAACGGTACGCCGGAGGCCCGGATGCGGTGTACACGCGTGGGTTGGGCGCGGGGTTCGCCGCGTCGACCTTCAGTGAGCGGACGGGCGGTTTCAGCAGGCAGCGGTGGTTCGATTACGGCAGGCTGGCGCGTTTGTGCGACTCGTATCTGCGGTCCGGTTCGGTGGACCTGGGCAAGTGGCGCAGGAGCAGGCTTGCGGAGCCGGTGGTTCCGGGTTTGGCCGTGGTCATGGAGCGTTGGGAGGCGTATCTCGCCGGTTCGGGACTGGCTTCGGCGACGGTGGGGCATTACCGTCGGATGGCGGGCTTGTTCCTCACGTGGCTGGAATCTCATGGGGTCGTGTCGTTGGACGGTTCGGATGGCTCGCATGTGCTGGGGTTCCTGGCCGGGCTGCGTTCACGCTGGTCGGAGTCGTCGATGCGGCACGCCGCGTCGGACCTGCGCCCGTTGTTCAGATGGCTCGGGCGGGATGACCTGGCGGACGCGATCGGCCTGGCCGGCATACGCAGGACCCACGCGATCGCGGGAACGTTGCCCGACGACGAGCACCGCCGCTTGCTGGAGGCGTGCGCCTCGCGGTCGGTGCCGTCGAGGGACGCGGCGATCACCCTGCTGTCGCTGACGTGCGGGCTGAGGGCATGCGATGTGATCGGTCTGAGGATCGCCGACGTGGATTGGGATTCCATGAGCATAGGTCTGGTGCAGCGAAAGACGGGCAATCCGTTGACCGTGCCGATGACGGGACCGCTGGCCGCGAGGCTGGCGTCCTGGCTGTTGGACGAAAGGCCCGCCACCGACGATGACCGTGTGTTCGTGCGGTACAAGGCGCCCCATGTCGCGCTTCGGGGTCATTCATCGGTGTACGAGGCGATCAGCCGTGTCATGCGGCACGCCGGGCTCGGACGCCGGGGCGGTTCCAGGCTGTTGCGGCGCAACGCGGCGACGAGGATGCTGGAGGCGGCCACGCCGTTGCCGACGATCAGCGCGGTGCTTGGCCACGCCGACCCCGATTCCACACGCGTCTACATGGCCACGCACCGCGGGGGAATGCTCGCGTGCGTGCTGCCCGTGCCGGAAGGCGGATCGTCATGAGACCCACGGAACACGGATTCGTCGGCCCGCTCGCCGGCGAATTGGAGGAGTACATCCGCTTCAAGGCGTCCATGGGCAGGCATGGCGCCACCCGCGTCCGGGTCCTGCGCTCGTTCGACCGGCATTGCCTCGAACACGGGGCCGTGCGTCTGGAGCGGGGCGTCGTGGAGCGATGGATCGCCCATAGGATCGACGCGAATCCCGGGGGTTGCCGCTCGTGGTTCTCGTACATCAGGGACTTCGGCAGGTGGATGCGACTGGCCCACGATCCCGACGCGTACGTGCTCTCCGACCAGTGGAAGGCCGGATCCCCGCGTCCGACGCCGTACCTGCTGACGGACCGCGAGGCCGCCCTGTTCCTGCGGGCCGCGGGAACGTTGGAGTCTCCGTCGCCGTGGGCGTGGCAGTCTCGCGCGTTCTTCATGCTCATGGCCTGCTGCGGGCTGCGCACCCGAGAGGTCAGGAGACTCGCCGTCGGGCACGTCGACCACAAGGCCCGTTCCATCGACGTGGTCGATTCCAAGGCCGGTCGCAGCCGCAGGCTGCCCGTGGGCGACGAGGTCGCCGCCGAACTGCTGGAATGCGACCAACGGTCCCGCGAACGCTTCGGAGACGACCGTCCCGCGTTCTTCGTCACCTCCACCGGCAATCCGGTCTCCCCGGGCATGCCCGGCGTGGTGTTCCGCCGCGTCTGGACGCGTGCCGGGCTCGAGTGGCCACAAGCCGGCAAACGGCCCAGGCCCTATGATTTCCGGCACCGGTTCGCGTTCGCGAACATCGAGCGGTGGACTCGCGACGGCGTGGACGTGATGGCGATGCTGCCCTATCTGGCGGCCTACATGGGACACGCCGGCATCGACAGCACCCTCTACTACGTGCACGCCAGCCCCGATTTCATGGACGGATACGCGGACCTCGTCGCCGACGCCGAACGCGTGGTCCCGGAAACGGAGGAACCATGAGCAAGGCAAGGAAAACGGCCGCCAGCTCCGGTGAACCGGACTTCTGGCGAGTCGCGCGCGACTGGCTGCACCACTGGCTGCCCAAGGTGCGGGGCAGCTCGCCGAAGACCGTCGAGGCGTACCGCATCGGCCTGGAATCCTACGTCCGATGGCTCGAAACCACGGAAGGCACGCAGCGCAGCCACATCGGTTTCGGGCATTTCGACCGGGCGCGCCTGGGCCGGTGGGTCGAATGGATGCGGACCGAGCGCGGGTACTCGGACCGCACCATCATGCTGAGGATGACGACGATGCGCGTGTTCCTCGACCACGCGGGCCTCGAACACCCGGCATTGACCGCGCTGGGCAACGACGCGGCCGGCATACGTGTCAAACCACCCGCGCGCAAACCCGTCGACCACCTCGGGGAGGAGCACACCAAAGCGTTGCTGACCGCATGGGGCACCGGCGACGCCAAATCGCGCAGGAACCGCATGCTCCTGATCCTCATGTACGACACCGCCGCCAGGATCGGCGAACTCGCCGCACTGACCATCGCGGACGTGGGTATGGATAAGCCGGCCAGGGTCACGCTCACCGGCAAACGCGGCAAGAGCCGGGTCGTGCCCCTGGGAGAAAGGACACGAACCCACCTGGCCGCCTACCTCGAGGAATTCCATCCCGGACCGTCCATGCGCGACGGCGACAGGCCGTTGTTCCACTCGACGAGGAACGGCGCCATCCAGCCGCTCTCCGTGGACCGGATCGACGAGATCCTCAAAACCGCGGCGGCCAGAGCACGCCGCGGGACGTGCCCGTCCATGCCCGAACGCGTCCACTGCCACCTGATCCGCCGGACCCGCGCCATGGACCTCTACCAACAGGGCGTGCCGCTACCGCTCATCATGCAACTGCTCGGCCACGAAAGCATGAGCACAACCAGCGCGTTCTACGCGTTCGCGACCCTCGACATGATGCGCAAAGCCGTCGATGCGGCCAACCCCGGCCCCGACCCCTCCAAGGAGACATGGCTCAGCGAGCAACGACTCCGACAACTACACACCCTCAAATAACCCGGAACGTTAAGCCGGGAAACCACATGGGACACGGCCAGCCACCAAGACCCCGAACCGTTCCCCGGCTTAACAACAAACCCGGCTTAATCGGAATTAAACCGACATCGGTTTAACAGTGACCGTGGATGCCATTACCGGTGGCCCGGATGGCTCGGGCTCATGGAACGCTTCGGGCTGACGCGCTCCATGAGCGCGAAGGGCTGTTCGCCGGACAACGCGGCCGCGGAGGGATTCTTCGGCAGGATGAAGACCGAGGCGGTCTACCCCGAGAAGTGGGAGGAACACACCCGCAACGAGGTGCTCGCCTTGGTCGATGAGTACATACGCTGGTACAACCACGAGCGCATCAAACAGTCGCTTGGTTGGATGAGCCCGGTACAATACCGTCAAAGCCAAGGAATGGCTGCGTGATCATCTCCAAGAAAATGTCCGCAGCCCCTTATCCTTTCGTCCTTGTGAACAGATGATTCCTCTGCTGCAATAACTATAGAAAGAGGACCGATTTGCTGGATGAAATCAATAGACTGTCTTTTCCTCCGATTTGTCAAATCTCGCCAGTGAAGTTTTTTGCTGTGCTCTGGAAGAATGGTACGCATTGACTGATTGGCCGCAGGGACATCGTCAATGATGCATGCGCACATGAGGTACATAGGCCGGGCCAGTCCTTTATGCCTGATACTTTCATCTCCCCAAGCAACTGTTGCACTCATAACGTGACACCCCCTCGTGCGTATGAGCTTTGTCAAGTATTTTGAGGATATACGACTTATTTAGTATTCGCCAATCCAGCGATGGTCCCCGGTAAATTATTCATTACAGCATCGGCCTTTTCAACCGCTCCCAATACGCCCGAATTGCGCCGAACGAATACACCACGATGGCGACCCAAATCACCATGAACGCCGCATAGCCCTGCGCGCGCACCGGATCGTGCAGCAGGAGCACGGTCACACAGAACTGGATCAGCGGGTTGAGATATTGGATGAAACTCACGGTCAGGTAATGGCTGTGCTGCACGCCGTAGGAGAACGTGGCCAGCGGAATCGCGGTGGCCAGGCCGGAGAACGCCACCAACAGCGCGACCATGGCCGCCAACGTGGCGACCAAACGATACGCGAGCACGCTGATGGCATTCATACTGGACAGCGCGCGCCAGTACAGCGGCAGCACGCCCCAGCCGATATCGGACACGAGCATCACGGCTATCCCCATTCGCGTCTGCTCGACAGTACGAACCGAAGACACGTCTCCCCACCATAGCGACTGATCACATGAGTGTCCCGCACCTAGTCACATGGCATATTGGACTTGCTGATGATGAACAGTACCGGTTATTGTTAGAGTCTTTTCCTCAGGACACGGAGATTGAACAGATGATTCGGCCTTTTCTGAGGGCGCGAATCAGATTCGTAATGCAGTGGTTTGCCCTGGACTCTGTTACGGTGATAATAACTTCATCGTTGATAAGGGAGTCTTCATGGCAGGCAATGGCAACACGGCATTTTGTTTCCGAGTCACTTTGCGCCTTGACGGGCGTGAATGCTGGCGGGAGATTCTGGTGCCGGCAGCATTGACGTTCTTCGATTTGCATGCGGTATTGCAGGAATGCTTTATGTGGTACGGCGAGCATCTGTTCTGCTTCTGCGCCACATTTCCGGATGGGAAGCAGGTGCAAGTGGAAGAATTGTGGGGAGAAGAGCCCTCATACCATGAGGCGAAATACGAACAATATATGCCGGTGAAGCCGTTGCCGGAAGTTCGCGTTGCTTCGGAAACCGAGCTGGGCGACGTGTTTCCCAAGGTGCGTACCGCTCGCTATTACTACGATTATGGTGACGATTGGATCCATGATATTAAGCTGCTGCGTACCTACCGCAGCGTGCACGTTGCGGATCCTCAGCTTTGGGATGGGGCGGGGGATGCGCCTCCGGAGGATGTCGGCGGGGTGTATGGGTTCGAGCGGTTCCTTGATACCTTGGGCAATCCCGAAGATGAAGAACATGATGGCATGGTTGAGTGGGCCGAGGACCAGATGTGGGATCGTTTCACGCTGAACCGCCATCGTGAGCGTCTGTTCCGTTGGCACAAGCACCGTGACATGATGTTGCATGGGTGATGCTGAACAGATGATAGCCGAACTGCATTAGGCTACTACGTCCCACACCGTAATGTATGACCAATCATTAGGAGGCCCGTCATGACTGCCCATTTCGACGAGTTCGAAGAGGAGATGACCTCCCGCAGCCTGGAGCGAGCATATGATTACGTGGACGAGCATAGGATCGGTGGGTTAGAGGAAGTGTCGGCCGGACTATTCCACGCCGAAGTGCACGGTTCTGAACTCTACGATGTCGATATTCGACTTCGTGGCAACGATATCGTGTTCGCATCCTGCACCTGCCCCTACGACTATGACGGATAATGCAAGCATATTGGTGCGGTGCTCTTGACGTTGCGTGATTACAAACACGGCGGTAATCATCAGCAGAACGTGACATACGATGCGATGATTGCAAAGCAGGACGACTCTCGGCCAGACATACCCGTAGCAGCAAATCCTCTCGCATCGAAACCTGAAGTGTTCAATCGAGTGCTGCAACATATTCGAGAGCGAGTGGGACTGCGCAAATCAGAACGGTGGACGCCCGCTCAGCATTTCTATCTGGTTTGGAATCAGGACGAAATCAATGCCATCGTGACTGCGAATCCGGCAATCGCGAGCGGCATGGAACCATTGATGCCCGAAAGCACCGTGGATCGCGTCATGGAATCTCCCATGCGGCGACATCTCGGCAAGGACTACGACTGGAAATTCGAATGGGGAGATGCCGCCATAAACGGCGTGATGGCCGTATTCGAGGAAGCAGAACAATCGAACGACTATCCGCTGGCCATGAGACGCATGTGCGCGGCTTTGCGAAAAACAGTGTGGTTCGCGAGACAAGTCGATGATGAAGAGGGTGTGCTACAGACATATATCGAACACCTCAATGAGCGGATCCTCGCTTATACGTATGCCGCGGCACCAATCGTTACAGGCGAGCAAGCGCAGCAGATGCTGATTGCAGCGTTGGGATTCATACGTGATACCCCTATGATCGAGATGCTGTTTTGGCCGCACACGCCGCTGGAATGCGTCATCCCATTCGCGGATATTCACGCACAAGGTACGGCGGACATAGAACAGATGGAGCATCAGCCCCGCGAGATCGGCACGACCTCGTTCATGTGCCGCACCTATGCGCAGTCCACATTGAATGTTGCCCAACAATTCCTTCATGACAAGAAGGGGGATTCCATTGACGGCCATCGAACGAACCTGACCGATTACGATTGGGATGCCGCGCAAAAGCATGCGGGGTATTGGGAGCTCACCGCTCAACTGCCGCATGGCGAGCTTACCATGCTGGAGGCCTGCTATGAACGACTGAACGATGAGAACGGCATCAAACAATTATATGAGTACTACGTCGCTCACAGTGATTCAGTGGCGGACGAACGTTGCATTCCCATCCTCAAATCGATGGTCGGCAAATCGGGCTGGCCTCAAAGCGTTCAGAACATCCTGCGCAACTATCATGAGCATGATTTCGGTGGGAAAGTCCTTGCACGACTCATGACTGAAGAGCGCCTATCCGATGAGGCCTTGACCTTAGCCGGGCAGCGGCCGGAACTCCTGCGTGATTTGCTCAAGCCCATCAGCCTCAATCACATCGCGGAAGCAGAACGACTGATCAGAAAGCAGCTGCCGCTGGATCGCGATCTGCAACAGGGAAATCGCAACGAATACCGATTCGTTGCCATGTGGATTGAGCAATATCGCAACGTTTTCGGACTCGACCAAGCCAAGGCTCTCGCCAAGGAGATCATGGCAAAGTACCCGAGACGGTATGCACTCAAAGAGGAAATCGGCCGCGTGCTAAAGTAACTTACTGATGCCAAAACATTCTAACACTACTCCGACGATGCCCGCCACCGCGGCCACAAGAATGCACGCAATACCGAATACGCGCAGCGCGCCGCCTTTGACCTGCGCATTCGGGCGGAAGAAAATACACCACCAAATCAGACAAATCAGATACAGCGCATGACCCCACATCAGCTGCCGCGAACGGCTGAATCTGCTGATTTCGCCGGCCCTATTAAGTCCCTCAACTCCATCAATCGCCGTCTGACCCATCACATCACGCTTTCATACACATTGCCGATTGACAGTCTTAGAACACAGTCTAGAACTGTCATGGCATGTTCACGCAGATAGGGGCTCCAACAAAATTGGCTAAAAGAGAACTCGGCAACCTATAAAAAAGACGCGCCCGTGTGCCCTTACGTTCAGCTCCGCTCACGAATGAAATCGAAGATCACGTCGAAGACCTGCTGGCTCCAGAAATCGTACTCATGTTCGGCGCCGTCGACTAGCACCAGCTGCGCGTCCACGCCGTGCTCGACCAGCCGGTCGCGCATCTTGACGGATTGATGATAGGGGACCACGGTGTCGGCGGTGCCGTGCAACAGGAGCATCGGCGGATACTGCTGGTCATCCCGCACCTGCAGGTAGGGGCTCATATCAGCCGCACGCTGACGGACCTCGGCATTGATGCCGGTCTCATGGGTCGCGCCCACCACGGCCGCGAACGGGCCGAAATAATACAGCCGGAATGGATTGGTCTCATCGTCGAATGCGTCGACTGCTTCAAGCATGTCGGTGGGCGGGAAGCAGCTGACCACGTACTTCACCGCATCGCTCTCATCGGCATTGGTGCCGTCCTCATACCGCGGATCGTCGGCGGTCAACCCCACCAGCAGCGACGTGTTGCCGCCGGACGACGTGCCCCAGATACCGAGACGGTCGGGGTCCACGTGCCATTGACGTGCGTTTGCCCTGAGATAGCGGATGGCTGCTTTGACGTCCTCGAGATATGCGGGGAACATGTCGTGGGGGTCGCTCGAGGCATCGCGATGATTCACCGTAGCCACCACAAAGCCTTCGCGGGCCAAAGCCGAGAGCTGCGGGATCTCGTAGTCGCGATGCGGCGTGGTCCAGGCGCTGCCTTGCACGAATACCACGGTGGGGTAGCGGCGGTCATCGTCATCGCCGGTGGATTGTGGTGAGATGATATCCATCACCAGGTTATCGGCCCCGGTCTTGTACGCCACGTTGCGGGTCAGCGTGGCCAATCCGGCAAGCGTGGGATTGTGCGGGATATGGATGACATTGTTTGCGCCGGCGTTGGCATCACTGACTTTGGATGAATCGGTAGTGTTCATGGAATCCCCCTAGCTCTGTTGCTATAGAGGTCATCATACAAGAAATAGGCATGATCACGGCACAACGATGTCTCGATCACAGCGAAGACATGAAGACGCGAAGACGCGCCCGGCAGCGCGCGCTGCCTGCCTGCGAGTTGCCTTCAAGTGCACTTCAAGCGATAAGGTGACATAAGCCGCGGCAATGGAGATTGCTGCCCGGCAACGAGGCGGACAGTGCCCGTTCGCCGATTCACGATAACAGAAATGAGACACTATGAAGACTCAGGAAATCGGACAATCCGGCATGATTGCGTCACGAGTGGCGCTGGGTGTGATGCGCATGGACGCGTTGGATGCCGCCGATGCGGCACGTACCGTGGCCGTGGCCCATGATTCTGGCATCGACTATTTCGACACGGCGGACATCTATGGATTCCATGATCATGCCGCGCACGCCAGTTCGAAGCGTTTCGGCCAAGCGTGGAAGGACGCAGGACTCGACCGCAGCACCAAAACCATAAGATCGGAAGAGCGTCGTGTAGGGAAAGAGTGTAGATCTCGGTGGT
>OKHM01000265.1_pt1 | contig 27406 bp, 28 predicted proteins | sample 1612121 | NCBI WGS metagenome assembly OKHM01 (sample SAMN04436777, study PRJEB24849) | human gut metagenome | biome: human gut; feature: NICU; material: stool | host: Homo sapiens | place: USA: Saint Louis, MO | collected 2011-03-27
ATCCCCGCCGTCAGACACGCAAGCTGCACCAGCAAAATCCCCACCGCCGGGGCCGCAAGCGTTGGGGTCATAACCCCAAGCTGAAATAGGTACACCACGGAAAATATGCTGCCCACGGCACTGGTGAACACCGTATCACTCAACAGGGAACACATCCTGGAGAGTGCCTCGATCCGGTTTTGAAGCTCCCCGGCATTGTGGCTTTTGAAGAACTGCGCGGGTAAATTCAGCAGCCTTCCCATTGCCGCATTTTCAACGGACAGGCGCAGCTTCCCGGAAATCCGCGCCATCGCCAATGACCTGGTAAGGCTGATCAGCGTGACGGAAAGGAGGGTTCCCACGGCCAGCACCGCTGCAGGCGCTAAGTTGGCGGTGTTCCCGGATGGAATCACCGTCCCGAAGATCAGCCTTGTCACCAACGGTGTAACCATGCCCAACAGGCTGGCAAGCAGACCCGTCACCGCAAAGAGCACAATGCTCCATCCGTCGAGAGACTTTAGGGAGAAAATGCCTAAATCTTTCAATGTCAACGACCGCAGAGGAAACGGACGGCAGAAGCATATGGCCTCTCCGGTGAGATTTCCCACCGTTTTGCTGCCGGCCTTTACCGTCTGTCCGGTTTTGTGGTCGTTCCAGCCGTAACCGCCAAAGCGGCGGGGAAACAGTGCCACGGCTTCCCCCTCTGCGTTAAACGCCAGCATGGGACCGGCGGCGTCCTTCCACCACCTTCCCGTCAGCTTTACCGTCCTGCGCAGAATACCGGTGGGATTCAGCATAAAATTCAGGCGGTCATCAAAGCCCGTCATGAAACTGGGTGGTTCCAGCGGCTTTACTTCAAACCAGTCAAAAATCTCCTGCACCGCATCCTCTGCCAGGTGGTAACTGACGGAAGATTGGACACGGCCGGTTACTGCGGCTCCAAGCCGTCCGAGGGAGCGTTTAATTGCTTCTCTGTCATTCTCCTGCCTTGCATTTAATTGTTCATCAAACAGTCCCATCGCCGCCTCCTTCTATTCAGTTGAGATCAGGCGCGAATAGGCGCCGCCTTTGGCATACAGTTCCTCATGTGTGCCGCGCTCCACCACACAGCCATCTTCCAATACGATAATTTCGTCACAGTCACGAATGGTGGAAAGCCGGTGCGCCACGATGACGCAGGTGATTCCCCGTTCCCGGATGGAATGGATTACTTCAAATTCCGTGCGGGCGTCCAATGCCGAGGTTGCTTCATCCAGAATCACGATAGTGGGGTCCTGCGCCAAAACACGCGCAATTTCCAAGCGCTGGCACTGGCCGCCGGAGAAGTTTTTCCCATTTTCCCGGACAATCACTCCATAACCGCCCTCGCGGCTCATGATATCCTCATGAATCTGCGCGTCCCGCGCGGCCATAATGATTTCAAAATCCTCAATGGACTTGTCCCAAATACGGATGTTCTCCGTGATACTGTCCTCAAACAGGATAACATCCTGATCCACTACGGCAAGCGATCCGGTGAATACCATCCGTGGAATTTCGCTCCGCAGCTTTCCGTCGTAGCGGATTTCTCCTCCCCACGGCTGGTATAAGCCGGACATGAGCTTTGCCAGCGTTGACTTCCCGCAGCCGGACGAACCGACCAGTGCCACTGTTCCCCCTGGGGGAAGCGTGAGTGAAAAGTCCCGGATCAGCGGCGGCGCAAGGCGCGAATAGCCAAAGGTAATGTCACGGAGTTCAAGCCTGCCGCGGAGTTTTTCAAAAGAGGGCAGTCCCTTTGCTGCTTCTTTATGGTCTTGTCCGTCCGCTTCCTTTGTTTCCGTTTCAGACTCTTCATCATATTCCACATCAGCCGGATAATTCATGACATCCTCCACCCGCTCCATGGAGGTACGCATTTCCTGAAACTTCTGCCCCACGGTAAGCAGGGCGTCAACAGGAGACATGAAAGCGGAGAGAAATCCTTGAAATGCCAGCAGCATACCGACTGTAAACCGCCCTTTCATAATGAGGGCCGCGCCCAGCAGGATCACCGTCATGTTGGCCAGTCCGGTCAACAGTGTGGGCAGAATCCCAAGGGTACTGCCCAGTTTTGCGAAACCCACCTCTGCACTGTTCACGCTGGCGTTCAGTCCGCTCCAGCGCTCAAAAAAACCATTTTCCGCGCCGCTGGCCTTGATAGTTTCAATCATTTCAATGCCTGAAAGGGCAGTGGCGGCCAGCTTGCCGGCATCCCGCATCTGCGCACGGGCAAGGTTAATGCGCTTCCCGGACACATACTGCGTAACCGCAAGGTTCAGTACCGCTGTGAATAACCCAATGACAGTGAGCAGCGGCGAGTATTGCAGCATGACAAAAAAATAAAAGAACAGCATTGCCAGATTAAGAGCCATAGGTGCCAGGTGTGCAATCAACGTTTCCGCAATGCCCTCATTGCTCTGCTGACGCTGCGCAATGTCGCCGGCATATCGCTGGGAAAAAAATTCGATGGGCAGCCTGAGTACATGCCACATAAATCCGGAGTTGGCGCTGACCGCCAGCTTTCCCCTTATTTTAAGAAGGCAGACGGTCTGTAACAATGACACCGCTGTCTGGAACAGAAACAAAGCCCCTAACGCTGCCAGGAACGGGGTGAGCCAGGCAGCGTTCTTTCCGGAAAGAATTTCATCCATAAAGATACGGGAGAAAACCGGAGCCGCCATGCCTGCCACAGCAATGAGAAATGTGATTGCCGCCACAAATAAAAATGGGCCCAACGCACTATGAAGCCTTGAGCGGACAAATACCAATATGCTGCGGGGCCTTCCTCCCGGGGTGAAGGCTTCTGACTTCTCAAATGTCAGCGCAATTCCGGTAAACGCTTCGTCAAATTCCTTCATGGAGACGGTTACCCGGCCGTGGCCCGGATCACAGAGCACCGCCTGTTCTTTTTTGAAGCCGCACAGGACGACAAAGTGATTAAAGTTCCAATGGACGATGAGGGGAAAGGACATTTTTTTCACGCCATCCAGGCTGCAGCGGTATCCCTGTGCTTTTAGCCCATAGGTGCGCGCCGCTTTCAGGAGATTTCCCGCGTTGCTCCCATCACGTCCAACGCCGCAGTCAAGACGCACCTGCTCCAGGGGCAGCCATCTGCCAAAATAGGCAAGTACCATGGCCAGGCTGGCGGCCCCGCACTCGGTTGCCTCCATCTGCATGACCACAGGCACCTTTGCAATCTTACGCATTCCCGTCACCTCCCGAAAAGCAGATCGATGGGTCTGCGTTCATTTAAAACAATCTGTACCGAACATTCGGCCCCCGCCGGAATGTCCTTGTTTTCTGCCTGAATTGAAATCGGGCAGACCCAGCTGCCGGGCATCTCTTCTATAAGCCAGCGCGCCCCGGCATCGGCTGCCGCCTGCTCCGCCTGTACCGGCTCCCCAACCTCATCCACTTTACCAACCAGGGTATCCCGGGATGTTCCATAAGTAATACGCACCTTCATCCCAGGGGATATGGAATAGCCTTCAGCGGCAGGCAGGAAGCAGACAGCGCCGGTTTGTGAACATACACCCACAGCCGGGGCGGTGGTGGGCATACTGCCGAAAAAGCACCATGCTCCCACCGCAATGACCGCGATGAAAAGTGCGGCCAGAATCACCCAGACGGACGGGCTGGTAACCTTTAAATAATCATCCAGTTTGTCGGGGGAGGCAATGCGCTCCAGGCTTTTTTTGCGAAAAATGGTTTCGTTCATATGGGTTTTATCGGTGTTGCATTGTATCCACCGGCCGCAGCTTCGGTTTGTTCATCGTTCAGGGGAATTGCAGACTCCACAAAATCCTCTGGCACAAGGTCAATGCCTCTCTCCTGCGCCAATGAAACAATCTGCATAAGGTGCTGCTGTTCGAGTGCTTCCAATTTTCCGGCCAGCACCGGATTAGATGCCGCTTTTTCCATAAAGCGGTTTAACGCTGCTTTTGACATTTGTATTTCCTCACCTTCTTCAAGTTCATTTTATCGCACTTCACTTCTGGATATTTTTTTACCATTGGTAAGTTCGAAACGTACCGCCGCCACACGATGGGCAGGCCGGAGGAGCAATCTGTAAAAATTGAGAGATTTGATTTCCAGTAGCATACGTCCATTTTCCACACGCCATACACTTATAGCCAGGTAACGGTTTGAGTCCATACATTCCTTGAAATCCACCGCCAGTAATCTTGGCTATTTCATCATCGGTCAAAGCCTCGGCCTCAGCCTCGAAGTCCCGCGCAGTCAGTTCAAAACCAATTTCCTTTGCCAGTGCAATAATCGCTTTTTTATGTTCTTCTTTCAATTCGGAAAGCCTCTGACCCAATACAGAATCCACGGAAGCCTGCTCGTAAAATTTCATAAGATTTTCCTTTGACATGTACATCCTCCTTTTATGCGGCATTCGTCTATATGAAAATTGGGGAATAGGATCTCCAACCACCGGATACAGCTTCAAGCTCGTCATCTCTCATGGGGCTTACGGACTCTGCAAAATCTTCCGGTGTCAGTTCGAACCCGTATTCCTTAGCGAGTGTGACAAGCTGTGCGAAATACTGCTCTTGCAGTGCCGCCAGCTTTTCAGCCAACGTTTGATCGGCTGCCGCTTTCTCTAAAAATCTGTTTACATTTTCTTTCATTATACAAACTCCTCCTTATCCCTTGAGCCTCTCTTGTGTAAAATGACATCTCTTGTAGGATTCCGGGTCTACTATCTTCAGCAGACTTGGATCTAGCAAACACTGAGTAAAGATTCCACTGCCTCCGACTGCCGCCCTGACTTGTTCATCACATAAGGGTTGTATATCTTGAACAGTTTTGGAATCCCCCAGCAAATCTTCCAGCGTTACATTGAACCCTGCCTCGTTGGCCAGTCTGGCAATCTCACCGAAATCCAGATGTTGCAGCGCTTCCGCCATTTTTCCAGCCAATTCCGGGGTTGCCGCGACCTCTTCCAAAAGTCTTTGCATCTCTTTTGTCGTCTCACTCATTGTCATCAATCCTCCTTTTGATCTTTCTATCATGTCCATGCCTAGTGCTATTTGATGCTATCAAGGGAATATTGGACCCCAAGGGTTCCAGCCGCCGGATACATTTTCCATATCGTCATCATTCAACGGCTTCATCGCCTCTTCACAGTCTTCCTGTGTGATTTGAAATCCATTTTCCCTAGCCAACGTGACAAACTTTTCTTCATATTCTTTCTGCGCTGCATCAAGCTTCTCAGCCAATGCGGGCGTTGCGGCGGCCTTCTCTAAAAAACGTTTCATATTTTCTTTTGACACAGTAATCTGTCCTCCTCCATGAGGGCCGTCCCCAGTCACCCAGACAGCACCGCAGAAAGGCGGGCCTGCCTGATTGTGAAAGAGGCAGCCTTTTGTGTTTCCCTGCAGAACCAGCGGGAACTTACCAAACTGATACCCTGTCATCAGGGGCAAGGTACATATTATCTCCCGGCTGAATGCTGTAGGTTTCATAAAATTTATCAAACTGCTGTAATGTTACGTTGGTACGCAGATAATTAAGAGGATGGGAATCCTGGTTCAGGCTATCATACTCCCTCTCATGGTTGGAAAGCTCTCTCCAGATTGTTGCATACTGTCTGAACAGGGCATCATAATCAAACCCCTCTGTATCCTCTGCCAGGGTAAGGATACTCTTCATCCCTGCCATGTCTGCAATGGCCTCTCCCTGGACATTTTTACCGTGAACCTTCTGCCCCCCAAATGCAGTAATGGTATCATAGTAGGCAATGAGCTTCTCTGCCCGTGCCTTAAATGCTGCCATGTCCTCATCGGTCCACCAGTTAGAAAGGCTGCCATCCTTGTCAAACTGGGCACCGGTCGGGTCAAATGCATGGGAAATTTCATGCCCGATGAAACTGCCGGTTCCTCCGTAAAGCTGTTCCCGCGTCATATCCTCCCTGTAAAATTCACCTCCTAAAATTCCCAGAAGAATGTTGATGGAATTGTCCTGGGGATTGTAGTAGGCGTTGGTTTCCAGGGTATCTACGGTCCATTCATCCCGGTCTACCTTCTGGTTGGTCCGCTTCCAGTCCCTTTCCCGGTTAAAATCAGAAATTGCCTTCTGGCATTCCACATAAGAAAGCCCATCCAGGCGAAGACCGCTGTAATCATACCATTTATCAGGGTAAACAGCGTTGATTTTAATGTTTTCAAGCTTCTCAAGTGCCTTTTCCTTTGTCTCCTGCGACATCCACTCCTGTTCTTTTAACATTTCCCTGTAGACCGCAATGATGTCCTTGCACAGCCTGGTAATATCCTGCTTTTTCTTTGACGCATCATATTTCTTAAGATATGTCTGCTCGAGCGGCTCTGTCAGCGTGGACTGTACAGCCTCAAAGGCATATTCTTCATCCTCTAAGCGGCCTTCTGCGCCTGACTGGATCTTATCACACACAAGATTTAGGTCAAATGCTTCCTGGTCCAGGGAATCTGCCATTGCGGCCACCCACCCCGCCAGCATATATGACTTGATGTTCTCCAGGTTCTCCTCTGTGTACAGCTCATCCAGCTTTTTTAAATAGTCCGGCTGTTCCACCAGGAACTTCTTACCTTCCTTGTAGCCCGATGCTTCTGTCAGCTTACCGAGGGGAAATTGAGAGCAAAGGGACTCCAGTTCTTCCAACGTATAGGTATGGTTGATTTTCTGGTAAACATCAGGGTCCATGCTGTCTTCAGACGTAAGCGACACGCCTGCCAGCTGCGCCTCAAAATCAATCACCCGGTCAAAAAGGCTCTCCCCCTCCGCCTGTGTATATCCGGCCCTCTGGAGCATTCCGCTGACCAGCTTCTTATTACTTTCATAACGGCGGGAGCCATACTCTGTACGGTTCTTATATTCCGCAGCATCTCCCAGGAAAAAGCCATCCGTCCATACTCCTACAACATAGGAAGAGGCATCCTCCAGATCCGGAGTTTTTTCAAAGTCTACAAATGTTGCTATCTCCCAGTTCTTTTCGGTATCGCAGATAAAATCCGTCAGTTCTTCCATTGTGCTGATTGATTGGATTTCCTTTACTGCAGCCATCATTGGCTCCACTCCGAGTTCATTCCTCTCGTCCCAGTTCAGCCATGTTTCATAAAGGCCCCTGGAAAGGGCTGCCTCATGTCCGTCTATGCTCTTATCCTCCAACGCTGCACGGGCCTTATCCTTGATATCCAGCGCTACATCAAGAAATGGCGCAGTGTGTGAATATCCCTCCGGTATATCTGTACGTGAAAGCCAGTCATGGTTGACATAAAGATGGAAGTCCTCCTTCAGCGAGAGCTTCATATCCTCCGTTATATTGGCCTTTAAATCCGAATCAATCCAGGGGCTTCCGTCCCCTGTATCCTGCTGTGCGTCCTTTTCCTCCTCTGCCTGGGTTTCCTCTGGCTTTGACACGGCCGCAGTTTTCTCTGCCGCTGTCGCTGCAAGTGTCTCCTGGGTCTTGGCTGTACCGCAGCCGGCAGTACCTGCCATAGCAGCTGCCAGTACAATGGCCAATATTTTTTTCCTCATTCCAGCCTCCATTCTGCCAGTTTTAATTTTATAACGCTGCATCCACCTTCTTCTCATGCAATACTCGTGGATATTACCTGCCGGATCCATTACAGCTGACTGGTTGGATGATTTCTGCTCTTCATCTGGTTAAAATCGTAGAAAAGCGCAGCATTCGTCTCCTTCCCTGCCTTCTCACGAAATACGTGGGCAATCCGCCCTGTAATCGTGTCCATATCCTTTCTCCCCGCGCCCAATGTCATGATAAGGAACCGGCTGCTGCTGGTAAAAATGGTAGGTTAAGAGAAATGTGTAATATTCACGCCCCCCCCCCCCAAGACCCCGAAAAATTTTCGGACTCCGTTTCTTCCAAATGCCGGACGATACTCTCCATATCCGACCCGAAAAAAGAATATCGCTTTTCCGTTTCTGCCTCTGAAACATCGAACTTCATAGAAGCATCATAGAAGCTCAACGTACCTTTATCGTTTCGTTTACCACTTCGCATAGCACAGTCGGCACGATAATAAATGCTTTCAAATGTGTCTTTTCTCTGTACAAAATCCGCACCTGCGGTAATGCTTAGGTTTCTGCATACCCCAAGGTTTCTTCCGCTCTGTTGGAATCTCCGCTTCAGGCATTCCACTTTGTCTGAGATTAATTCCTTTGCAGAGGCCTTTGTGATAAATACAGCAAATTCATCTCCGCCCATACGGCTAAGGATGTCTTTTTTGAAGAAAATACCGGTCATAAGCTTTCCAAGCGCCTGAAGAGTCTGATCCCCTGCCAGATGCCCATACTTCTCATTTATGAGTTTAAATTCATCCACATCTATCATGATGAACACTCCTGAACGATTGTCTTTCGTTCATATTGGCGCTCCTTGCCAGCAGACATGTATGTTACTTACACCCATGAGGGGTGCAATAATGTCCCCATGGACTGGGGCTAAATCCACCGGATACGCTTTCCATAGAATCATCACTCAGCGATACTGCTTCGTCCAAAAAATCTTCCATGGTCAGCAAAACTCCCGCCTCCTCGGCTAACAACATTACTTCTCTGATATAATGCTGCCTTGCTATATCTAATCTGGCTGCCATCTGGGGATCGTCTTCGGCTTTTTTCAAGAAGTTACTTATGTTTTTTTTCATTAATGTTTCCTCCTCTTTACAATCATAATTTTGACGCTATTGTGTTATACGAAAGAAACTTGAATTTCTCCCGTTTAAAATAATTTTAAAAAATAAAGAGCCGCCTTATTCAATCACCGTAGGAGATTCGGAAAGCCCGATTATGTTTCCATCTTTTAATTCCACGTTGATTACCCAGTTTGTTTTTCCCGTTTTCCCGGGAGTGAACACAATATCTCCATCCGATGTCAGTTCCTTTGCGGAACAGCTATAATCTGCGTCACCTTCTGGCTCTTGAACATATATGCGCTTCACGTCATCGGAGAACTTAAAATGATAAGTAACAGGCTCTCCAACCTTAATAACAGGCTCATTTCCCAATTTGGGGGTGACAGTAAGCTTCATATCAATGCAGTAGAATGTCCATTGTTCCTTTGTAATTTCTCCGAGTTTCAACCCTCCATCCTCTGCGAAGGCTCCTGCACTGATATCCACGCTGTATTTTTTTTCCGCTTCAAAATCCTTTGCAGGAAAAATGTGAAAGAACGTTCCTTCTTCCGCTTTTAAATTATAATAATTCCTTTGATAGTCCGGAACCGGCTCGGAGCGCATCTTTGTGGTATCATCCGTTGCGATAGTCTCATAAACTGAACCATCCTCGTTATAAATTGTCAAGGTTCCCGGCATCTGCTGCACATTGCTCCGTTTGAATACAATCTCCATGGTATTGGGTCCTTCAACAATCGGAACACCGTTGGGACCGAGAAAAACAGGTCCCAGTTCATCCTGCGGCAAAGGCTCGTTGCAGTCCCTGGCAAAAGCATAATCCTAGCAATAAATATTGGAATAGCAAAAGCTGTAGCCGCCGTTTGTCAAGGTCAGGACACCGCCGTCCGGCGAAGTGAAGTACACGCCATCCAGGTCTAAATTCCTGCATAAGGTTTCCGACACGCTGTTTAACACAGTCAGGACATAATCCTAGCTGTCAAAAACATGGTAGCTGTCTTTCTGCTGCTCTGGCGGAGCATTGTAGATGGCGCTATCCGCAGCAAGTGCAATTTTTAACGTGTCTTGTAATTCTCCGGCTGCCGGAGTCTGGGCAAGGGTAAGGTTCCATCCGGTTTCTTTCGCAATTGCCGCAATCAGTTCTTCCGCTGTGGCGGCATCCTGAACGGAAACCTCTCGCAAATGATCCGGTTCGCCTATGTACAGGACAGCCGCTTCGTTTTTATCCAAAGCAGCCCTTTCCGTTTCCAGAGAAGCGGTTGAACCTGGCGGTTTGGTCTCTGCCTTATTCAGAGACGGTGCGTTTCCATTGCACCCAGCAAGCATCGCCGCTAATATTGAGCTGATCAGTAAGCCCATAATCATTTTTTGATTGCGCATTGATTTTCCTTCTTTCACGTTTTATTCCTGTTTAGGATGGTGTATTATGTTATACGAAAGAACACGTAATTCTCCCACACAAATTTTTATTCTTCGATATATTTTCGTAACTTTGCCTTGGCACGCTGTAAAATGGTTGCCAGTGTACTTTCATTGATGCCAGACTGCATTGATATGTCGTGATAGTTTTCCCCCAAAAAATATTTGTGGTAAACGAACAGCCTGTCCCGTTCTGAAAGCTGCGTAAGAGCCATATAGAGTGCTTTTCGCGCCGGATTTGAAATTTTATCATATTGTTCTTCGAACGAAACAGAAAGAGCAGTGTCAGTCTTGATTGTCTCGTGGTCTATGGACAACTCTGGTTTCTGTGTACGATAAAAATCAATCAGTGTATTTTGAGCAATCGTCCATAACCAAGTGCTGATTTGTGCTTTATCCGGGTTATAATCGGATATATGTTCAGCAGCTTTCAGAAAGGTGCAACTGGTCAAATCCTCAGCATTTTCTCTGTGTAAAAGCTGATAAAAGAAATAGTTATATATCTTGGAAAAATGTTCTTGATAGAGCTTCTCCAGATCAATGTCGCTTGACGGCATACTCGCACACTCCCTTCTGGTTAAGCCATGCATCCACTTAATCCCCGAGTTAGACTGGAAAACATCGTTCGATAAAAGTTGGAGCGGCTCACTTTGCATTTTAATTTACCATCCCCCATTCTTTGATTCAATATATTTGGACGGATAACTCATTTGGTGGAATATATGACGGATAATTGGCGTTATAAGGAGCTGACTGACGTATCTGTTTCAGCAGTCTGAACCCTATATTCATTTACGCTTTTCTAATCCGTTACACTGAGTAGTTCAAGGGGGCTGCAAAGCTGATCCACCTGCTATCTGCCTATCTGCACCATGTAAAAAGGGGCCGTTTTCCCTTCACTGCCCGACCTCCTCCCCGATAGTTTCACACTGATTTTTAAAACAAATAATACCGTGGAATTGTACAACTGCCTATGGCAATCCATGTAACAGATGTGAATGATTTGATTTTAATATGCCGGCTGTACGATTGGCCATGCAGCCTATGTCGAATAAACCGGTTAAAAAATTCCATAAAAAGAAAAGGTACATTGTAGTAACATTACAAACCGAAGTTACTACAATGTGCTTTTTACTTATCAGATACAGGGGTATCCTATTCATTCAAATATGGCTGGACACCTGACAGCAGCCATCCCAGCCGTTCATCATATTGGTAGGTCGCCAGGATTTCCCTCCTCCCGCTTGTGCTCTGCCCCTTTATGCCAAAACTTGCCCGGTATGAGATTCGCTGCACCATATACATCACACTGCGGTCATAATCACATAATTCAAAATCACCAAGAGAGATTTCTGTGCAGCCACCAGTGTTTTTCCTATGCATATTCCTCACAGTTTCATAGTAAAAGAACTCTTCCATTCCACTGACAGGCAGCAGAGCCACCTGCTGCTTTCGACGGCTCCGAGCCGTCATGGTTCATGCGTCTGCCTTCCCTGCATACAGGAACTCCATCTTTGCCAATGGTAAAGTCGTTTTTGTAAGTCAGCTTGATTCCGCGTTTTTCATTCAGGTCAATAAAAGGAGTGATATGCGCACGCCTGCAGTATTCATAATAGGGCATTGCGTCATGGGCAGAATCAAGGAGCAGTTTTGTGACGTTAAAGTCAGGAAGAAAGCATTTCATCCTGAAAAAGCAATGCAGGAACCCATGGGAATCATGGGTAGAAGCAGGTGAGAGCAGCGGGAAAACAGGCAGATCACTTTCAGAATCGGAAGCGACGAGCATGTATAGGTCATAGCCGTGATACCAGGAATCTCTGGAGGAGTCCCGGCCAGGGCAAGGTTCTCAGGAGTAATGAGCCCCTTGGAGATGGACTGGTCAAGGAATTCGTTCTTATATAACTGAAAGAGGGAGCCATAGGGCTGTTCCTCAATGCGGAATGCGGTGTTTTCAAGTTTTGGCAGAAGCTGTTCGACAGAGACCTTCTCTACAGGAGCAGCCTTGGACCCCTTAATTTTTGGTTTTTTGGCCTTGTCTTTTGTCGGATGGATATGTGGGGAGAGATTGTCGGAATCAGAGTACCATAAGCGGTTTAGGAAGTCATAAAAAGTACCGACGCCCGGGGTATCCCCAAACTCAAAGCCACTCAGGATGGCATAAAGGGGATTGATTTTAAGCTGTGCAGCCCAATCAGTGAGGGAGGTAACCTTGAAATCAATCGAGAGCAGGAAGGAACGCTGCATACAGGAAGGAGTTCTTGGCTTAGGGCCGAAGACAGAGTATTTGTCCCACATGAATTCATCCGTAAAGGAAAGGTCAAGATTCCAAAACCGATCAATGATATCCCAGGTAGAATGGGAAAAAAAGTCAGGAACAGGATAATATTTACGAAGCTGATCAAGAAGAAAGTCTTGATAGGCGGAATGGCCGCCAGAGTTAACAGGTAACATAAAAATCGCCTCCCATCGAAAAATGTACGTTTGATCAAGGGAGCGAAGCACCGCATTTTTCGATGGATATGTCAAGTATTTTGGCAAAAAAGTGGGGAATTTTAATAAAAATGGAGTCTGAAAGCCTTAATTTTACTGGCTTAGAGATTCCGAGAGACTATTTTATGAAAGGGAGGTACAACCTCATGATTTACGTAGGCATTGATAAAGCGACAGCCCCATTTTTCAGGGCTGTACTTGTCCACTACAAGACCAAATATAATTCCAGTCAATCGCTTTATCAATGCTCCTCAGAAGATGGTCTTGGGGGACCATGTCATCCATACAGAACATTTAAATCTGCTCTCTTTTCTTATTCGTATTCTAAGTCATCATAGAAATATCCCGCCTTCCTTTATTACTTCCCATGAGAAAGAGCCATAAAATCCCAATAAAGGAACCGTATTGCTCTTTTAAAGATAAATAAACCTCCATACTGAGTACTTTTACCTTACATCAGTTTAGGAGGATATTACAGGCGCATGCACTCTCCCACTTTCACTCTGATTCATATCCATATTGAACCTCAATGTCTTTTACACGTTTAAGCAGACTCCTAATTTCTTTACAAGCCAAAAACCCTGGAAGAATCCATCTTCCAGGGCCAAGGCATCTATTTCTCACGCCCTGAAAAACACCCATTTCCAGGCCGCAAATTCACTCAATTTTTCCTCAAAAACTGCTACATCTTGTGGTTTCATCCGTCATTTCTCTCCAAAACCACAATTTGGCATCTAAACTACCGTAGCTTAATGTGGTGCTGCGGTGGAATAGATGCCTGCATCTACATTATTTTATTGATACATTGGAATACTATCTATCCCTTAACTATCCACTCACCTGAACGGTTATTTCCCCTTCTGACAATATATCCCTTATCCTGCAATTCTGCAATCATCCTTTTTATAGTGCGCAATGAAACCCCTAACTCCTTTTGTAATTCCTTTTGTGTGACTCTTGCATTCTGCTTCATAATGGTCAACACTCTTTCTTCAGGAGACGTTACCTTAATTCCATTAATGGTGCCAATGGTGTCAAAATTAGTGCCAATGGTGCCAGAATTAGTGCCAATGGTGCCAGCTTGGATTAATAACGGCTGCCTGTACATATTTATACGGAAATCTCCGTCAAAATCGATCAGCTCTGGTTCTGGAATACCATATTCCTGGCATTCGCGTATTATTCGAGGAATACCGCTGCCCCATTTTTCAATGATTTTCATATAGGAGAATGCGTTGGCTATTGCACGATTCCTGATTTTAGAGTATCCTTCCTTCATTTTTTCAATCGTCACACCATTCATTAGCATACCCGGAGAAGTAATCTCCAATCGGTTATCATAAAGCGCTACCTGGATATTGCCCGGATCCAAATAACTGCGATGAGCTACAGCATTGGCAATCAACTCACGGATGCTGTCTATCGGAAGCTCATAAACATCCTGCCTGTAAATACCATCTATCTTCATTCCCCGGTTAATTTTCTCCAGCACATATTGGCATGCGGCCTCCATCTGTTCCTGAATTGGACCGTTAAATTCCCGCCTGTTCCGTCCGCCTCCCTTATCCAGACTTTGGCCGCCATCCTCTGAGCAGTAAACTCCGGTGTTTGAATCTTCTGTACAAGTGTGTGGAAAGTCTGGTTGATACCAAGAAGAGCTGTTGATGTGACTGCTTTCTCCAATGGGTTTTCAAACAGGCCTACCTGTTCCCATGTAAAAATTTCTTCGGCGTCTTACATCCAGTAACAATCTTTTATTATATCATTATTTTTATGCATTATCTGTTTCTTTATTGAGACAAATGCTTATTCTAACCGACATTATAAAATCTTATTTCTAAAACATCAGATATCATGACATCTGTTCCTCATCCTGTTTCATGGCTAAGGATACTCTCTTAAGGCTCCTGAAAATTGCCGAACCGGATAGGATTCTTTTTAGAAAACCTAAAGTAAAACCAGCCCTTCCATCTGACAGAACCCAAAACTGCTTCTTTCTCTCTTCCCTAATGGACTCAAAGAATTGTTGTAAATCCCCAAAGGCCGAATATCAGTTTAAGAATATTGGATGACAGCATGGTCGACATCACAGTAGTAAAACTCCACTGCCCTTCCTCCAAAATACCTCATGGCAGATAACAAATCATGGATACTGTCCCAAAAATAGGGCTGATAATAAGTCATATCTTATACTGCCTTAACTTTAAAACCACCTCATCTCCTACCTGGCTGGTAGTCGATATGCCACCCAAGTCAGGTGTCAGCACCTTTTTCTCTATTAGTATATCCTCGATGATATCAACCAACTTTGCTCCCCAATCTTCATGCCCCAAGAAGTCCAGCAACTGGCTGGAGGACCAGACAGCAGCCAGTGGGTTTGCCTTTCCCTGACCTGCGATATCTGGTGCCGAACCATGGATTGGTTCAAACATGGACGGAAACTCCCGTTCAGGGTTCAGGTTTGCCCCGGCAGCCAGCCCCATGCCACCTGCAATTGCGGCACCCAGATCCGTCAGGATGTCTCCAAAAAGATTGGTGGTGACAACGACCTGGAAACGCCCCGGGTCTTTTATCATAAACATACTCGCTGCATCCACCAGATAGGAAGATGTCGTTATATCCGGGTATTCACTTCCCACTTCTTTAAAAATGCTGTCCCAGAACACCATGGAATAGTTGAGCGCATTTCCCTTGCTGATACTGGTCAGGGTCTTACCATGCTTTCTTGCAAACTCATAGGCATACCGGATAATACGCTCACATCCATGCCTGGAAAATACCCCTTCCTGGAGTACTACCTCATGGGGCTTTCCCTTATACAGCCAGTTCCCACTTCCTGCATACTCACCCTCGCTGTTTTCCCTTATAAATATCATATCAACGTCTTTTCTGTCTACGCCCTTTAACGGACAAGGCGCCCCTTCCAAAAGCTTAACCGGACGAAGATTCACATATTGGTCAAAACTCTTTCGGATATTCAAAAGCAAATCCCACAAGGAAATGTGGTCCGGTACCCCCGGATATCCCACTGCTCCCAGGAATATAGCATCAAACTGCCTGAGTGTCTCTATCCCATCCTCATCCATCATTTTCCCGGTCTCTAAATAGTACTGACATCCCCATGGAAAATACGTAAATTCAAAGGAAAATCCGCCATCGCATTCCGCCGCCTGTTTTAATACCTTTACGCCTTCCTCCAGGACCTCCGGACCTATTCCATCGCCTGCAATGACAGCTATCTTGTATGTATCCACTATGCAATCCCTCCTGGTTTTTCATCTCAAACCATACTGTCTTTGACAGCCAGATACTGTTTAATTCAAATTCCCTACTGTCTCATGCTTCATTTCATAATGTATCAGGAATGATAGCAGTGCCCTCAATACTATGATGGAGCCCAGTATCAATATCTCATTCATATCACGTATCAGAACTGTCTTTAAAATCTCCGCACCCATTTTGTATTCCAGACCAAGTTCCAGCGAAGACCCCAGCATCAGCTTAATGTTGCTTCCCTTATTACGATTGAAATAAGTACCGACATAGTACAGGAAAGCCCTTGTAGCGCCAATAAAGATAATGACAATCCCAATCAGTTCCAGAAAATGAATCATCTCCGGAAGTATCATCTCAATTAATGCAAACATACGAGACCTCCTGGTTCTGCTCACATCAAAAAGATAGATATGAACTGCGATGATAATACAACGAAAATCAATGCAACAGGATAGGTGGCCGCATAGGAAGCTGCCACTGCCTCTGTCTTAGTGACTGCCAATAGCGTGCCAAGAGCCGGAGTACTGGTCATGCCTCCGCATATAGATCCCAATGAGTTCAGTATATCCATGGAGAAAATTTTGGTTGCCAGTACGTAACCTATTACCATGGGAAGCAGTGTCATCAGAGCTCCCAGGAAGAACAGCGCAATTCCATACTGAGCCAATATTTCAACAAATCCTTTACCGGCATTGGTCCCGGCCCCCATCAGGAACAACACCAGACCAAACTCACGAAGCGTCTCCAAGGTCGGCTTGGGAACAGATATAGACACAGGTCCTACATGCATAAAATGTCCCATTACAAGTCCGGCTAAAAGAGGTCCGCCCGATGTTCCAAGAGTAAAGCTTGCACTTGCCGGAAGGGGAATGACTAACTTTCCGATGAGTATACCAGCTATGGTTGCTATCATAAACGGGAAAAAACCAAATTCATCCAGCTCCATGTGTTTATCTGCAGACATATCATGATGTACGTTTTTTTCCATGGAGCGGTTTAATTTACTCACCTCCTCCGGTATATCGACCCTTAGCAGCTTCGGTATGAGCTGTACAAACAGCACCACCCCAATGACGCCGAACGGATAGGCGATTCCATAGCCAATGGATGCCATGGAATCACCGGTTGCATCAATGGCCGCAGCCAGTCCCGGTGTACTTGTCAATGCCCCTGTCATCATTCCCACTGCCAAAGGTGTGGGAATCCCCGCAAGAGTGATGACCAGGATACAGCTTCCCGCACCGGCAATAATGATTAAGATGCCAATTACCACATAAGACAATGCCTTACTCTTAAAATTGCGAAAAAAAACAGGACCTGCTATAAAGCCTACTGCCGTAACAAAACAAATTAAACCGAACTCGCGAATCACAGATGGGATTTCCATCCCATAATGACCGAACAACAGGGCAACGATCAGAACGCCGGAGGTTCCTAATGACAGCCCCTTTACCTTAATACTTCCTAGCAGATAACCCAACACGCCGATTATAAAAACTGTTAACAATGGATTCATCCCAATACCCTCCCAACTTCTTTATTTTCATGAACGCAAAAGGATGCGCCTCTCCTCCAGAGGATTTGTGAGACGCACCCTTTCATCTGCTATATGATACTAAAACTTTATAAGATGATATTCCGCTTTGCATGGATTGCCGGGCGCAAAATACATTTCTTCACGTTCCAAATCCATAATAATGCTAAAAATGGTTCCAAGACGTTTGCCTGCTGGTTCAAGTTCATCTTCATGACGGCAGATACTGTCAGGATAGCTTGTATGGTCGCTCATCATTTTCTTGATATCCGCCACTCTCACCTTATGGTCCAGCATACGCACCATAGTCCTCATCCTTCCCAGACGCAGGAAACTGTCTGGAAGAGAGACCCTTGTGGTATCTTTTACGTACATGAGTCTCGGAGTAATAAAATGATTGGTATGGGCAAGCCAGCCTTCCTCCGCATACAGTGCGTCAAAATCGCCAGGTCCTACTTCGAGGCTTACTCCCTCTCCCTTGGAACTGCCAATCATATAGTGAGCGCAGCAGGATAGGTTCATACAGGTAGTTGCCCGGATTACGTCAGAAAGGGTCTGGCTGTCAAGCATTCCCCTCATGGCGATGTGCAGGGGCAGAACCTTACCTTCCACCTTCTGGCTGGATGACAGCGCATTAAGGGTAACGCCAACTCCCGCGCTGTTATATCCAATCTTTCCTATGATTCCGGCCTCTGTGACCATTGTTATATCCGGTTTTTTCTGCTGTTTGATATGCATGATGATACAGCCTGCCTGCTCTGTCATTTTCCAGTCCCAGTTCTGGCCCAACAGGGTCGAACCGTTCTCCGTCATCATGGGTGTAAACACGAATGTAGTACATCCATCTGTATTGCTGCTGTTAATCTGGCTGCCCTGCAGTACAATCTCACTGCGGACATTAAGGGCCAATATTTCGTCAGTCCCATAACCGGACCCCTCTGCAATCCCCCTGATTTCTTCCATGTAATCCGGGTCATATTCATTGATGGTCGGAATGAAGCTTCTTGCATAATTACATGCGTCCTCCCACCTGATATTGGAATAATCCCAAAACATCGCTTTGTATGTATTAATGCTGATTTCTACCTGTTTTTTTGCCTCCCGCCCATGAGTTAATCCAATCTCGTAAGGTGTACCTGAAGCAATTATGATAGGAAATAATTCCTTATTTAACACAACTCCACTCCTTTCGCTTTCCGCGCTCTAGTCAGGGATAAAATTAGCGCCAATCTCCGCAGCAGTAGCAAACCAGGCTCCGTTTTCTACCATATAGTTAATCAGCTTTTCATACATCTGAATCATATGGGCACGACCAATTGTCTGCGGATGTGTCGTCAGAATGTAGCATGCCCCATCCAGCTTACAGGCATAGTCAAAAATGGAAGCCCATCTGTCATAGATATCCTGGGCAGGACGTTGTCCTTCCTGTCCTCCTGTCAGATATTCCGTCTGCGGGAAATCATCCAGGAACCAGGACACAGGCAGTTCCAGAATCTTGGATGGTTCACCAAATTCATTGGCACGGTCCGAATGAGGAGTCACAGGTCTTGGATAATATGGATGCAGGTCATTCCCCATCAGGCTGCTGTCATACAGAAATCCGTTTTCTTCCAGGATTCTAATAGTATTCGGGCTGAAATCCCAATACGGTGAACGATAGGTGACCGGCCTGGGAGCTCCAATCTTATCTAAGGACTCCAACGCCATCTGTAACACTTTGTTCTCCTGCTCGTAGGCCGACTTAGTGGGATTCTCATGTACATATCCGTGACATCCCACTTCATGTCCTGCGGCCAGGACTTCCTTACAGATATCCGGGAAGGTATCAGCCGTATGACCCGGTATAAACCAACTGGTCTTAATGTTATACTTCTTAAACAGCTCCAACAGACGCGGGGCTCCTACCTCTGCGCCAAACTCTCCACGGCTCATATAGGCAGGTGAAAGAAGATTATAGGAACCATCCCATATACTTTGAGCATTAAAATCACATCCAAGGTTGACAGCGACTTTCTTTCCAGGCGGTAATTTAACTTTTCCAGTTTTCTGCATAAATCATTTCCTCCTTAAAATACATCGACGATAGGCTTCATAGTTTTTGTCAAGTCCGTTTTTCTTAAATCACCGTGCACTGGCTTATTAATTAAATTCCATGGCCGTGGAATAAAAACTTAGCTATTGACATTACTGGTCAAAACACAGTAAAATATTATAAATATTTATTTGTTTTATACGATTTATATAAGCATTTTTAACAATCTCTTTATACCTAAATCTTACCACGCTTTTCTCTCTCAAAGAAGAATAAATAAGCTATATCCGCGTAAAGGAAAACCTTACATCCAGCCATCCTTGCAGGAGGTAATATCCTATGTATGATAAACACCTGGATTCTTTTATAGTAATTGCCGAATCAGGCAGCTTTTCATCCGCCGCCGACAAATTGTTCATTTCCCGTACTGCGCTGATACAGCAGATAAATCTATTGGAAAAAGAGTTGGGATTCCATATTTTTGACCGCCATAATAAGGGAGTTACCCTTACACCTGCCGGAGAATATTTTTATCGGGAAGCCAAAAAGATAATACACACATCTAATACAGTACTGATGCGCTGTAAAGAATTAGAAGAAAAATCCAGGGAAATTATTCGTATAGGAACTCTGCCGAACTTTACGGCAGAACTTCTTCCGCAAATATGCCGCAGATTTGCGGAGCAATATCCAAATATCACCCTTCAGTTCATCGAATATCCATTAGAAAGTTATTTCAAAAACTTTCTGAATGATAATTTTGACATTACCACAGAATATATGTGCGGTTATGTATTTGAAGATTCCCGTTACAGTTTCATAAAGCTAATGGAAGACAGACATTGCTGCGGAATGTCCCCCAAGCATCCTCTTGCCGTCAAAAAACGTATCTCTATACACGATTTACATGGACAGAAAATCATGATGTATGCGAAAGGCATCACCCGGGCAGATGACCGGCTACGGGATTACATAACATCAGTTGCCCCCGATGTCCAGATTATTGACATCCACCACTATGGCAGTTCTCTACCCCTGAAATGTGAATTGGATAACCTGATACTGATTTACTACTCCATGTACTGGAAAAGCTTTCCGTCCCTTGCGTCGCTTCCCATGGACATAACCATGGATTTTCCCATTGACATTGGTCTGGGTTACAGGGTGGACTCAAACAGTGCCGTGAAGCGCTTCATCGCCCTGGCGCAAAGTATGTATAAATTCAAACAATAATACCGCTTACCTTGTACCAGAACAAGATAGGCGGTATCATATTTTAAAACTTTATTTCTACAAATCCTTTCTTATGAAATCCCCTTCCTTCATGATTACATCCATGGTATCAACCGTAAGCTCCCGGATGTCTTTTAGAGGATTTCCATTGACTACCAGCAGGTCAGCACTCTTTCCTGCCTCAAGGGAACCGGTTATATCATCCACGCGCAGTACTTTAGCTCCGTTTAATGTAGCGGCAACAATGGTGTCCATTTCACTGATTCCTGCACACTCCACAAAGGCATGAAGCTCTCCCACCGTAGTCTCCCCGTAAGGTGTCATCTGGGAGTTAAAGGAATCCGAACCAGTGGTCAGAAGAATCCCTCTCTCCTTGGCCTTCTTCAAATTCGCATAAATGCGGTTTAAATCTTTCTCCGCAACCGTTTCACCCGGGTACTGGTCATGAAGAGCCGGGTCATACTTTGGTGGAAATGTGGTCAACCAGGCAGGCATGAAGTTGATGGTAGGACAAAGTGCGATTTCCTTTTCCGCCATCAAATCCAGCGTCCCGTCATCCAGGGACTGGCCGTGAATGATTAAGTCCACACCTGCCTTCACGGAATTGGCTGCGCTGCCAAAGCAGTGAGACCAGACGGGGATGTGGCGCATCTTACACTCATCCACAACGGCCTGGACTTCTTCCATGGTATAATGCTGGTCCATGGCAGTCTCCCAGCGCCAGATGCCTCCTCCGGTTGCCCAGATTTTGATTGCATCAGGGTTTTCGCGAAGTCTTCGCCGAACAGCTTTCCTCAAATCCCATGGACTGTCCACACACTCGCCCCACGGATGTCCTTCCCGGTTTCTCTCGATGGAAACCTTGTGGGAATCTCCGTGGGAACAGGTGGCACAGAACCCACGGCCCGTTGCAACCACACGCGGGCCTTTCATCACTTTTTGTTCAATCATATTGCGGATATGGATACCAAACAGTGAAACCTCTCCCACCGTTGTAAGCCCTGCCTCCAGGCATTCATGAGCCTGCTGTACGGCAACCACCGCTTTCTGAAGGTTATCTTCCGTGGGCCAGTCCGTATCGTTGTCTGTCAGGTTTCCTGAAAAATGGAGATGGGCATCAATCAGGCCTGGCATGATTGTTTTTCCGCTTATAGTATATACCTCATATCCGTCCGGTACAGCCTGGTCCACACCAGCATAGGTGATTTTATCTCCATCCACAAGAACAAGGCTGTTTTCCACTGCTGATGCTCCTGTCCCGTCAATCAGCAGCCCGCCCCGAAATGCATATTTTTTCATAATCTCTCCTTTAAAGCGCTTTTCCTGTTTTCACGCACAAGATACGTGAGTCAAACAATCTCTATGCCCAGATATCACCAATTGTAAATCCCTCTGTAAATGGATCGGTAGAATCCAGCACAAGATTGCCATACCCATAAATCCAGGATTCTCCGGCGATGGTAGGAATTACCGCTTTGCGTCCGCCAATCTCTGTCTCCTCAACCAGTTCTCCCTTATAAACAACCCCCAACAATCCCTGGTGACGGAATGGCTGGTTCAATTTTAACTCACCCTTTGCATACATGGCAGCCATTCTGGCACATGTACCGGTTCCGCATGGACAACGGTCCAGCGCACCAATCCAAGTAGATGGATTGTCAAAATCAACGGCTCCGCTGGCAACGGTAACGGCATTTCGGATGTCTGCCTTCGGATCATCGGTAGGTCCGAACAACTGGGAGATGGTGATTCCCACACCAGGATAGTTTGGATGTTCCACTGGCAGCTGGTCTTGGGCTGCCTTGAGAATCAGAGAGGAAACACGGGTAATCTCGCGGCCCATGTCTGGTGTCAGTTCAATCCATGGGAATTGGCGCACATCCGCCATTGCATAGAACATCCCGCCCCAGGCAACATCCACTTTGACCTTTTCCACTCCATGACCGATATGGGGAACTGTGATTTCCGTATCTGTGTATACTGCAAATGCCGGCACGTTCTTAAAGGTCACTTCCGTCACCTTTCCATTCTCACATTTCGCCTTGATGCCTATTAATCCGGCAGGAGCCTCCAATTGGAACTCTGTATAGGGTTCCTTCATCTCAATCATTCCTGTCTCCAGAAGAACGGTAGCCACCGATATTACATTGCCTCCTGACATCATGGGATATTCGGTCTGCTCCATAATGATAAACCCTGCTGCCGCATCCGGGTGCTTTGGGGGAACAATAATGTTACAGCACATTGGCGGGTATCCTCTTGGTTCACGAAGCAGGAACTTGCGCAGCCCGTCGTTATACAGTCGTAAATACTCCTCCATCTCATATACACTGTTTCCCGGGATATGTCCGACTCCGCCCGTTACAACGCGCATAGGTTCCCCGTCATGAGTCTCTACTACATTAATTACTCTCTTAAAACTCATTTTTACTTCCTCCTTGTTGTTTTCTATTTCTTTATTGGCATATTAATAATAAATATTTATTTCATCCCTGTCCTCAAAGAATTCTACTTCTTTTGCGCCCTCAAGCTTTGCATAGTCCTCTTCGCTTATATTAACAACCGGAATTGCCACATTATAGAACCGTTTTGCGATAAGCGGACCAGTGAGTACCACCGGATCGCTGCGCAGATTAATGATAGCGGCTGGTGCACAGTGATTACGAATCTGTTCCAGGATAATCAAGCCGGTTCCGCTGCTGCCTTTCGGTGTGGTAAATGCCAGCACCTTGCCTGACATATTCTGTTGGTACAGGGCGTGGCGATTATCCCGAATCACTCCGCTCTTGGGATCCACGGTTCCCCAGAAGCTCATTGGTTCATTAGCCCATAGAAGTTCTGCCTTGGCATTACCATAGACTGCCGTTTTACATTTTACTGTTACTTTCTCCATGGCTTAACCTCCTTTACCACCTTACCCGCTACCGCGGATTCAATGCACTCCTTCATACTTCCAAATACCGGCTGCAGGCCGCGCATGGAGAAGCAGTATGTATCAAATTTACCGGAATTCGACATCATGGTATTGGTCCCTAAATTTTTATTCCTGTATTCCAGTATACAGCCATCACAATAAATCTCCACCCCCAGCCGGGTCAGGCGTTCGTAAAGCCCGCTGTCCTTTAACCGGTCGTTGACACTCCTGGGAGTAATCAGCCAGAAATTAACATTGTCATTCACTCTTCTTCCCCTGAAAAGTTCTTCAACTCTGGCACATTCATTATAGGAACAATGGGGACATCCCAGAACCACTGCATCAATATCCGTCACATCCGGATTGGTAAGCTGCCGTTCTGCCTCGGCTAAATCCGATAAATGAATTTCCACCACTTCCTCGGGCTTCTGCCCATTAAAGGCCTGCTCTAACGTCTGTGCTTCCGGTGTGATGCCAATCATATGGAACAAAGCAATGCCGCCGGACGAAGCAGCCGTGGCGCTGAACTGTTTTAAGATCTCATTCGTAATTCCTTTAGCTGGTATACCTTGAAGTGCCCAAATCCTGTCCGCTACAATGGAGCCATATGAGTAGGAAACAAGGTTGTAAATATCCTCCTCCTCAAAATACTCCGGTTTTATGTCATCTCCCAGCTTTACCAATCCCTGTGCATACCGGTTCTCAGGAACATGGAGGCCGAAGTAAGGAACTCTCCCCGCAATACCACACAAAAGCTCCAAAGGTCCTGCATAACGGTTGGTCCGCGCTCCGATAATGGAATTATAGTAACAGATTACATTAGACTCGGCACTGGCAAACTGCTGACCAAAGGATGGCATCACCCCCACATGATAAGGGGCGCAAGACCAGGTGGGAATGGCTCCCATCTTCACATGGGCCGCCTCAATCCGGCGGGTAGCAGCCATAGTTTCCACATCATGCCTCTGACGGTCCCAGAGATTGATATCACATGCAGTGGCATTAGTGGTAGTAGGAACCGCAAACCTGGCTCCATGATCAGCCAGATGCTCCGCGAAGGCTACTTGAGCTTCTCCCGCATACACAGTGCTGTCATCATGACATCCCACGATTTCCACAAATTCTTCCACATCATAGAACACGGCCAGATCGCACAGGGCCTGCATGGCCTGCTGGCGCATTTCGCCCTGTCCGCCGTCCAGCATCTCCTTCTCATAATCAGTTAATCTCATTCATGTCTCCTTTCTTCAATCAGGCAATTATTCCTCCACATCTTCCGGAGTCTCAATATAACCGGAGTTTTTCAGGTAATAGCATTTCTTCGCATACCGGAACAATACAATGGCGCACATAATCAGTACAATGCTCTGTAAAAGGCCCACCAGAGTGAACATACCCTTAACGGAATTGATGCCTCCTGTGGCAACCAGCGTATATGCGGTACCTCCCAAAATACAGCCAACTAATATCTTCTGCTTCTTAGGTGGTTCATCCTCGGCTGAAAGTCCATTTACCGACAGGGTTGCCGCAACCGACGCCATGGGGTCGGCCAGTGTACAAAAACTCAAAGTTACGGTACAAAGGAATAAAATAGTAATAATCTTGCTGAAAGGAAGTGTCCCTATAATCTGGAATACAGTTGCCTGCATACCGGACTTGTTCACTGCTTCCCAAACATCCAGAGTGCCTGATGTCTGCAGATAAATAGTCTGTCCGCCGAATACACCAATCCACAGAATACAGAAAATGGACGGTACAAGAATCTGAACCAACATGAAGGTACGGACCTTGCGGCCTCTGCCCATACGTGCAAGGAACATACCGATAACAGGGGCATATACGATAAAGGAAGCCCAGTACTGAACAATCCAGTCTGCAAACCACTTGTCATCGGCAGCCATTGCGTTAGCCATGGTGGTCTGTGTTCCCCAATGGTCCACAATAAAACCAATTGCCTCCGAACTAATCTTTGTTATAAATTCCGTATTTCCGAAAATGAATACATAGGCCAGCAGGAAGAAAAAGAAATACATACAGGCGGATGATACCAGCTTTAGTCCCTTTCCTATACCGGAAACACAGGAAAGAATGAATATGGTGGTGACAAAAATGGCCGCAAAAAGCCAGGTCACTGCGGACTGCGGTATGCCTAACGCTGCCTCAAGTCCTGCGCCAATCTGCATCAGTCCCACACCCATGGAGTTAGATGTGGCACCCATAAGGCAGAATATAACAACGGCTGTCACCAGCGTGTTTAACCATGGTCTCTTCTTACCTGTAGCACATTCCACAATGGAATTAAAGGATAAGCTCTTTCTGCGGTTATAACAGACGATTGCAAATGCAGCTCCGCAAATTGCATACATACAGTACTGTACAAAACTCCAGTCCCACATGGCCTGGGCCACGGCAAAGATGCCTGCGGTTCTGGTAGCCGGCTCTCCAATGGCCGCCGGAGTTGACATGTAGTGGAAGATAGGTTCTCCCATGGCCCAGAACAGAAGCCCTGTTCCGATACCTGAACAGATGGACATAGCGCACCAGGAAGCCATGCTGTATTCCGGTTTGGCATCCTCGCCGCCAATTACCACATCGCCGTATCTTCCAATCAAAAATACCACAGCAAGAATGATAAATGTAAGTGACAGCAGGTTTATGTAAGCCCCGAAGTAATCCGCCATTGCATAAAGCAGCTTTGTCATGACGGCTCCAACCTGTTCTGTCCACAGCACACCGGCTAAAATGAATGCCAGCAGAATAATAATTGCCGGCCAGAACGCCCATTTATTTATCTTTCGATTATCGTTTGTCTTATTATCCATGTTCTATAACCCCTCCTGTTATATAATCACTTTGTCAATGCGCCCTTTTACAGGAATAAATCATTCCGATTGCCTTAGAACATACCAGGGTATAGACAACCGAATATAACAACCCTGTAAAACTTTTCAGCAGAACCGAACCCACAACAATAATTGCTGTATCCATAACGAACAATGTATTCCCCATATTCAGCCTCGGATTTCTTTTCTCAAGGATTCTCCCAATGGCAGTTGTCCCTCCCATAGTACCACCGGCCCGCATCAACAGCCCCGCGCCGATTCCCATGAGAATCCCTCCAAGAATTGCCAGCAGCAGTCCGTGCTGTACAAGCACAGCCGGAAAATATGGAAGCCACCAGTCAATCATGACAGAGGTACTGACTATAATCATGATTGTGTAAATCAGTATCTTTTTTCCGAAACACATGGTACAGAAAATCATAATCGGAATATTACAAATCATATTCACAGTTCCTATGGACACGCCCAGAATACTATTGGCAACGACCGATACCCCAAGGACACTTCCCGGAACAATATCCACCGGATTAATCAGAATGGTGGATAACACATATAGTATACATCCTGCCGCCAGTATTGCCAGTTCTTTTGCTGTTCCCTTCATTACTACTCCTTCGCGTTCCCCTCTGCAAACGCAATCATGGAAGCTTCTAATGGTACATTCTCTGGAAGTGCAGCCACCTGCACACATACGCGTGTAGGTCTGTGGTCTCCAAAAAACGCTCTGTATGCCTCATTGATTTGGTCAAAATCCTTCAGGTCCTTAATATAGACATCCACCCTGGCAACGCTCTCCCTGCTTCCCCCACCTGCCTCTACAATGCTGAGCAGATTCTTTAAAACCAGGGTTGTAGCCTCTTTAATCTCATAAACATATTTTCCATCCTTTGTAAGTGGTATCTGTCCGGACGTAATAATCATATCTCCATATTTGCGGCCATGGCAATATGGCCCTAATGCCGGAGACGCCTCTGAGCTGATCAATTCCTCTAGTTTCACTTTCATTCTTTCCCCCTCCATATTATTTTTTTG